>FWPV01000849.1_pt1 | contig 91040 bp, 89 predicted proteins | sample 2228371 | NCBI WGS metagenome assembly FWPV01 (sample SAMEA103939776, study PRJEB20133) | metagenome
GGTTTATAGCCGGCTGGGCTCTAATGTTTGGCTACATCGTTACTATTTCCATTTCAGCATACACCATCCCTTCTTACCTGGGTTATTTTTGGGAACCCTTGAAGGAATCGCAGATAGTCCACACAGGTGTTTCCATGGGCATCGTGTTCTTACTGATGGTTATAAACACCATAGGTGTAAGAGAGTCATCACGGCTCAATTTCACTTTGGCTATTCTTGACATCGCCACTCAGTTGCTAATTATAGTGCTGGCTTTGTTTATTCTATTCAACCCCACAGTCTTTTGGCAGCGGATCACCGGTTACTGGCCAACCACACCAAATTTGATTTTCGGAGTAGCCATAGCTGCAATAGCTTTTACCGGACTGGAGACTGTCTCACAGATGGCGGAGGAGACAAAACGACCTCAGATACGGGCACCTAGAGCATTGGTTTTGATGACAGTAGTCGTGTTAATTATCTTTGCTGGTATTTCTGTGTCTGCTTTTTCAGCGATGACACCGCCCGAACTGAGCTCTCAGTGGGCAACGGATCCAGTAGCTGGCATTGCTCACGGTCTCTCTGTAGCCATTGCCCCCAGCGAGCTGGTAGGGAGGTGGTTTTCTGAGCCAGCTTACCAGGTCGTGGCTGGCTGGATTCTGGAAAGATTGCGCGATCTGCTTCCGGTGCTGGTAGCCTTGTTAGCAGGTACTATCCTTCTTATAGCCACCAACGCAGGGTTACTGGGCATTTCACGTCTTGCCTTCTCGTTGGGAAGGTTTCAGCTTATGCCACCGGCTCTGAGCCGCGTACACCCGCGTTCCAAGACCCCTTATATTTCTATAATTGCCTTTACCCTGATAGCACTCGTTTTGCAGATACCCGGCTTTTTCAGCCCCAATGCGTTTGTAAACCTTGGTGGGCTTTACGCCTTCGGCTCCATGCTTTCTTTTGCCCTAGCTCACCTATCGGTTATAGCTCTACGAATTAGGAGGCCGGATATTCCCCGTCCCTTTAAACTGGGCTGGAATATTAGAGTCAATAATCGGGACCTGCCTGTGACCGCAATCCTTGGATTGTTGGGTACAGGGATCATCTGGACAATAGTGGTGATTATGCAGCCCTACAGCCGCTGGGTTGGCTTTGGCTGGATGCTTCTAGGGCTAGGTGTCTATGCCCTGTTCCGTCGGCTAAGGCGGAGGGCATCTCCAAACCAGATGCTGGGTCTGCCCACCGGTCTCACGGGAAGTCGAAAGTGATTGCACAACCACTGAGGTGAAAATTATAATGTTTATAGATGGGAGGGGAGATAGCGGACATACATGAAGCTTGAGAGGATACTGGTCGCAGTAAGCGGCAAAGATGCTGACGTGGAGGCGGTAAAATTAGCCTGTAACTTGGGAAAGAAATCGAAGGCAAAGATTTATGTTGTCTACGTCATTGAAGTCAAGCGTAGTCTGCCACTGGATGCAGTAATTGAGTCCGAGATACACAAGGCTGAAGAGGTGCTGGCTCGTGCCGAGGATATTGCCTCCGACAGAGACTGTGAGGTAGAGACTGACTTGATTCAGGCACGTGAGGCTGGACCAGCTATCGTCGATGAGGCGATGGAAAGGGGGGTCGATTTGATTCTAATGGGCGTGACCTATAAGAGGCGTTTTGGCTCTTTCAGTTTAGGCAGAGTTATACCTTATGTTCTGGAAGAAGCCCCTTGCCGTGTCCTGCTGTGTCGCGAGCCGATGTCTTGAGGTGAGAGTTATGAATGTAGTCATTATGGGGTGTGGGCGGGTAGGGGCTCAATTAGCCAGCCTGCTGGATGCAGATGGGCATAAGGTGACAGTCCTTGATATAGATGCCCACAGTTTCAGGCGGCTGCCGCCAAGCTTTGGTGGTACGGCGCTGGTTGGCGATGGTACCGACGAGGAGGTGCTCAGGAGAGCGGGCATTGGGGAGGCTGACGCCTTTGTAGCTGTGACACAAGGTGACAATCGGAATGTCATGGCAGCTCAGGTTGCCAAGCACGTATTCAATGTGCCGAGAGTGCTCTGCAGGATATATGACCCGTTGCGCAAGGACGTCTATGAGGCTCTGGGGCTGGAAGCCATCAGCCCAACAACAGTTTTTGCTCAGCTGCTGAGGGATAAGCTTTTGGCAATGTGAAAGAGGTTAGACAGGAATGTACATAATCGTTGTCGGTGGTGGCAGTGTAGGTTATTATTTGTGCAAGGCACTATTAAAAGAAGGGCATGAAGTGCTGGTACTAGATAAGGATGCCTCGAAGTGTGAACACTTTGAGGATGAACTGGGGAGTGTGTGCATGAGAGGTGATGGATGCGAGGCGGCTACTTTAGCTGAGGCTGGAGCAGCCAGGGCTGATGTGTTTATAGCTGTTACTGATGAGGATGAGGACAACTTAGTAGCGTGCCAAGTGGCTAAACATAAGTTCGGGGTTCCTCGGACTATTGCCCGGGTCAATAACCCTAAGAATGAAAAAATCTTCAGGAAGCTGGGCATCGATTGCCCAATTAGTGTTACCAATCTTATTCTAGAGCACATAGAAGAGAAAATACCCACACATCCGCTCATCCATCTGCTGACCATGGGAGAGGAAAAGCTGGCGGTCGTTGAGGTGAAAATACTGGAGGGGTCGGCATCTGTAGGTAAGTCAGTGAAGGAGCTATCTTTGCCACCCGATTCCATCTTAGCGCTGTTAATAAGGAATGGACAAAAACCCCAGGTACCGACTGCTGATACTATCCTGCAAGCTAGTGACCGCATTATCGCTTTGACATCCATTGACAGCGAAGAGAGCCTGGAGAGGGAGTTGGCTGGCAGTTAGCCTAGCCGGTGGAAAAGGCGGAATGGTCAGAGTATCCTTCCAGGGAGAGAGGGGCGCCTTCAGTGAGGATGCTGTGATCGCCTTCTTTGGAAATAATGTTGAGCTTTTCCCAAGGTGCAACTTAGGCGATGTCTTTGAGGCTGTGCTGCAAGGGGATGTCGATTTCGGTGTTGTCCCGGTAGAGAATTCTCAAACGGGCAGCATCAACGATACCTATGAGCTGCTGTTGCGCTATCCGCTGAATATTTTCGGCGAAATTAACCTCAGGATAAGCCATTGCTTGATGGCTTTGCCCGGCGAAAGTTTAGATGGAATAACGACAATCTATTCGCATCCCCAGGCTCTGGCGCAATGCGAGGAGTTTTTGAGAAAGCTGAAGGCTGAGATCGTGTCCGCTTATGATACTGCTGGAAGTGCCAAGAAGATAAAGGAAGGGGGGTTAAAAGGGTGTGCTGCCATAGCTAGCCGCCGTGTAGCCCAAATCTATGGCTTGCAAATACTGGCTGAGAACATTGAGACCAATATAAACAACTACACCAAGTTCTTTGTTATCGCCAACCGGAAAGCAGAGCCGGCACTCAAGAACAAGACCTCATTAGTCTTTGGCACCAAAAATGTCCCTGGAGCTCTATATGCATGCCTAGGGGCTTTCGCTACCAGAAATATAAATCTGACAAAACTTGAATCTAGACCCAGCAGAAACAAGCCATGGGAATACATTTTTTATGTCGACTTTGAGGGACATATGGACGACGGGGTCTGCAGGGAAGCTGTGACCGAACTTGAACAGAAAACGAACTTCATTAAGCTACTTGGCTCTTATCCTTGCGCCGCGGACTGATGGCAGCTAGAGTATATTACTTAGTCCAGCCTTCAATTTGCTATAGGTTGCCATTAGCGCTTCTGGCAGGACTTTGGTATTGGAAACTACTGGCATGAAATTGGTGTCGCCCTGCCATCGAGGCACTATATGGGTGTGAAGGTGGTCATCTAATCCGGCTCCAGCCACCTTGCCCAGGTTCATGCCGATATTAAAACCTGTCGGCTTAGCTACTTCAGTGAGCAACCTGACGCTCAGCTTGATCATGGTGAAGTGTTCTTTTGACTCGGCTTCCGTGAGGTCATCGAGATGTCCTGTGTGGCGGTAAGGTGCCACCATCAAGTGCCCCGGGTTATAAGGAAATGAGTTCAGGATTATGAAGTTACTTTCGCCACGGTAAAGGATAAAATTTGCCTCGTCGTTGTCCTGTTTCGGTTTTTGGCACAGGAAACAGCCACTCTTCTCGGCTTGCAGTATATATTCCATTCGCCACGGTGCCCAGATTTGCTCCATTTCTGTCCGCTCTCACATATTACCTATCTCCGGGGTCAATTGCAAATTGGCAAATTGCTACTGGATCAGGTCAAAGGATATAATTTAGGAGTCATGATAAGACAAAGGTTGAGCCAATATTCTTTCGAGCTGGGTCCAATAAGGCCACCTAGTGAAGCATATTCTCTGCTCATAAGGGCGACTAGGAACTGCCCGTGGAATCGCTGCCGCTTCTGCCCCGTTTACAAGGGGCAGAAGTTCGAACTGAGACCAGCTGAGGATATCATAAAAGATATAGAAACAGCCAAAGCAATCGCTGATGAGATACGTGAGCTCGCTTGGAAAATGGGCTACGGCGGGCGAGTGAGGGATGTGGCTGGTACAGTTTACAATGGATATCAATATAATGCCGGTATTCGTGATGTGGCGCTATGGCTATGGGCAGGTGGTGAAACCGCATTTCTTCAGGATGCAAATACGCTTATAATGAGGACGCCGGACTTGGTTAGAGTGGTTTCGTCCCTAAAACAGACCTTTCCCAAACTGACCAGGATCACCTCATATGCTCGTTCCAAGACCGCTGCCAAAAAAACGCTGGAGGAATTAGAACAGCTTAAAGAAGCGGGGCTTTCCCGTCTACACATCGGCTTAGAGAGCGGCTCCGATATAGTCCTCAGGTATATGGAAAAGGGGGTAACTGCTGAGGAACATATCGCAGGTGGCAAGAAGGTGAAACAAGCTGGCATTTCGTTATGCGAATACGTGATGCCCGGGCTGGGCGGCAGGGCAATGTCATCAGACCACGTGGTCAGTACAGCGGCGGTTTTGAATGAGATCAATCCAGACTATATAAGGCTACGCAGCCTCCATATCCGTCCAGGAGTGCCTTTGTGGTCACAGGTTGAGGCTGGAGATTTCAAACTGCAAACTGAAGACGAGGTGGTGGAGGAGATTGGGAGCCTTATTGAAAAACTTGAAGTCACAAGCGAGCTCAAGAGCGACCATGTATTGAATCTGTTGCCTGAAGTGGAAGGCAAATTTCCTGAAGCTAAGTCGGCATGCCTTGCTACCATAAGAAGATATCTGGCACTGCCGCCACAAGAGAGGCTCAATTTCAGGCTAGGGAGAAGAGCTGGTTACTATGAGAAACTGGACGACATGTACGAAGCCTATAAGTATCAAAAGGTTGAAGAGGCGATCCGGCAGATTAATGCGGAGAACACCGGTGCTATCGATGAGGTAATATGTCAGCTAAAAGAGAGTTTCATTTAGAAGCTGGAGTCTTTTGTGGCTAACAAAGGTTTCCTCAATTTGAACCGTTTCAAGTCGAGCAAGGCGATAAAGCAACAGACAAAACAGAGATGGAAGGAGCGGCAGAGAAAGCCTGTGAAGCCTATTGACCACCTGGCGAAAAACATAGAAGGGTAAATACATGAGAAAAGCGATAATTTTCATAGTTTTGTCACTTATGCTGATTACTGTGCCCTTGGGCTGTACTGGAGACAGGGTCAAACAACCCATGACTCCCCAGACTAGAGGCATTTTTATTGAGGGCACTTCAGGTGGGGATGCTGAAACCCTTAACTGGATTCTAGCTGCTGACGCCACTTCTTTCAGTTACGTCGGGCACACCCTAGACCCATTAGCGACTTTTGATAATCAGTTTAACCTCCAGTTGCGCTGTTTAGCTAAAGATATAGAAGTATCACCTGATGGTTTGGTCTACACCGTTACCATTAGGAGTGACCTAAAGTGGAGCGATGGCTCGCCTGTAACCGCCGAGGACTATGTATACACTTTGCGGAATCTTATGTTTTCTGACTGGCTGAACTATCCGTACAAAAGCGATTGGCAGGAAGAAGTAGAGGGCAAGACCGTCTTCGTTAAACCAGAGGTGGTGGACGCTACTACTTTTACCATTACTCGTCAGACGGTTGACCCCGAGTTTATCTATACCATTTATGACCTGACACCTTATCCCAAACACATAGCTTCCAAATATGAGGGTGATGTTAACGCGTTCACCCAAGCCAAGGAGTTCAACGAGCTGACCTATACCGGTAACCTAGGACCATACCGCTTTAAGGAGTGGAACAGGAACGATAGATTTGTAGTCGAGCGAAACCCTGATTATTATCTAGGTAAAGAAGTTGGGGCTCCATATTTCGAACAATATGTGGTAAAGCTTTTCGGCACCTCTGCTACTAGGCAGGCAGCTCTGGAGGCTGGAGACATAACTTGCACTGGGATTGAACCGGCTGAAGCCAATAAGTTCAGAACCCTACCACAGGTCAAGGTGTATACACTTCCAACCAGAGGTTATACATTACTGGCGTATAATCAGCGAGCCAATGGCTGGGAGGGACTCAAGGATAGAACAGTTAGGCAAGCCCTATCCATGGCAATAAATAAACAGACGATTAGCCAAGCGATCCTGTTGGGTTTCGCTGAGCCCGCCTTTAGCTTTATCCCACCCGCCTCACCGTGGTATACCAAAGAGGGCCTTGTCACGTACGGGGTGGGGTCTCTCTATGATAAGCAGAAGGCTGCTGAGATACTATACCAGAAAGGCTATGGTGTAAGGAAGGATGACGGCACCATAAAGGTTACAGACAAGAGAGGTGACCCTCTCCGCTTGATCCTTGCAGTGAGCACCGGCAATAAACCAGCTGAAGACATGGCTTGGCACGTACGCAAAGAGTTAATGGCTCTCGGAATAGAAGTTGAGATTAAGCTGGTGCCTTGGGAAACCCTCCTGCGCCAGTATGTTATGAATAAGGTACCAAGAACGGACCAACAACCACGGTACAATAATGGTCCTGAAGCGGTCAGCCAATCGGAATGGGACCTGCTCTTAATAGGGTTTAGTACTGACCTGCTACAACCATCTGGAAGCCACGTTTTCTTCGCCAGTCAAGGTGGGCTCAACTTCATGGGCTATTCCAATCCCGAAGTGGACCGCTTGTTCCGACAAGCCAAGTCAAAAGAGGCATTGGACAAAAGTGTAAGGCAGCAAGTATATGCAGAACTGTCCAGGCTTCTGTCTGAAGACCAGCCTGTGGATTTCCTGGTTTTCAGCAGGGCTAATGTCGGTTTCCAAAAAAATGTCATGGGCATAGACCCCGGAATAAACATGTTTTATAACTACCACCTGTGGTATTTTGAGCCTACAAAATGAGGCTTGCCTTGAAAGGCGCTGGTATTTCTTGCCGGCAACCGGCTCCACTTGTTCAAAGCTATGGGAAAAAGCTGGCTTAGAGACTACATTATCAAGAGGCTCATTTATTCGGTAATTATCGCCTGGGGTATATTAACTGTTACCTTCGTTTTGGTGAGGGTAGGTCCAAGCTCGCCGGCTGACCGATACCTGTCAAACATAGCTGCCCGTGGGCAGGATGTGACCCAAGTTATAGCTGCCATTGAGGCAAGGTATGGTATGGACAGACCGATATTTGAGCAATATGCTGAATATATGGGCAATTTGTTGCGCGGGAACTGGGGATGGTCTCTTAGCACCTCAATGCCAGTAATGGAACTAATCAAAAGACACTGGATCTACTCCTTCCAACTCATACTATTGAGCAGCCTCTTTGCTGCGTTCCTTGGTATCTTAATCGGTATTTACTCAGCGGTCAAACAATATACCAAGGTGGATTATGCTTTCACGTTCTTATCATTTACTGGCATATCAATCCCCAATTTCTGGCTTGGCGTGATGCTGATCTTGGTTTTCTCGGTGAAACTGGGGCTGTTCAAGACTTACTATGACACCACCTTGCCCTTATTTTCGCTTGCCAACCTGAAGGCGCTGGTGTTACCAGTCATAACCTTAGGCACGGGCATGCTGGCAGGGTATGTCAGGTATACCAGGTCAGCAATGCTAGATAATTTGAGGAAGGCATTTGTCACCACTGCTCGGGCTAAAGGGCTACCGGAGCCGGTGGTCATCGGCAAGCATGTATTCAGGAATGCCCTGTTACCTTTAATTACAATCATGTTGTTCGACCTGGGCAGCATCGTTTTCGGCGGTGCCTACCTCACCGAGATCGTTTTCGGCATTCCTGGACTGGGACAAATATCTTTCAACGCCATTTTTGCCAACGACTATCCTGTAGTGGTGGCTGTAACCCTTATCGGAACATTTGTGGTGCTATTGGTCAACTTGGTGACCGATATCACCTATACGTACCTGGACCCGAGGATAAGGTATGACTAAAACGCTCAGAGACATTGCAGCAAAGGTCAGCCGCACGTTAAGTATAAACACGCGGTTGGTTGGTTATTATTGGAAGAGAACGCGGCGAAACAGGCTAGCAATTTTTGGTTTGGCGTTTATACTCTTCCTGATCCTGCTTGCTGTGATCGCTCCCTTTTTCACCCTAGACCCTACTATGCCCAATTTTGAAGAAAAAAACTTACCTCCGGTTGGTTTCACTATCGAGCAACCTGTTTACAGTATAGAAACCGGCGAATTTACTACCACAAAGGTGCGCGGGACATGGAAGCACCCTTTGGGCACAGACAGCAAAGGTCGTGACATGCTAGCGATGGTAGTCTCTGGAGCCAGGGTGTCTCTGTTTGTGGGACTAATTGCTACTGGCATAGCCATAATCGTGGGGACAATTATTGGCGTCCTGTCAGCCTACCTTGGCGGCTGGGCTGACAATGTGCTGATGAGATTTACTGACGTCATGATGACCTTTCCTTTCTTTCTGTTGCTGGTGCTCATAGTCTTTGTTTTTGGTCCCAGCCTGATATTTATAGTGATGGCAATCGGGCTAACCGGGTGGACAGGTATTGCCAGAATGGTGAGAAGCGAAAGCCTGTCTTTAAGGACGCGGGAATTTGTCATCGCTGCTAAAGCCATGGGGGCTGGTGATGGTAGAGTCATATTCCGCCACCTCATACCTAACGTAATAAGCCTGATCATCGTCATCGCCACCCTATCCATTCCGGGGGTAATTTTGGCTGAAGCCGCCCTGAGCTTTATCGGTCTAGGTGACCCCACAGTCCCAAGTTGGGGGATAATCTTGGAAGAAGGACAGCATAATCTGAATACCGCTTGGTGGGTGGCTGTAGAGCCGGGGATTATGCTTTTCCTGACAGTCCTCGCCTTTAATTTCCTGGGCGATGGGCTTAGGGATGCCTTTGACCCCAAAAGCAACATATAACACCGCCATGGACAATGTGGTTTTGAAGGTCAGCAATCTGAAGACATATTTCTTCACCCGTCAAGGTATAGTCAAAGCAGTAGACGGCGTAAGCTTTGAACTCAGGAGAGGGGAATGTCTTTGCCTCGTCGGCGAATCTGGCTGCGGCAAGACAGTAACAGCGCTATCCATTCTGGGCTTGGTCGATAACCCACCAGGCAGGATAATCGATGGTCAAATAATCTATAACGGTTTGAATTTAGCCGAATGTCCTCCACGGCGCCTAAGACAAATCAGAGGTAAGGATATTGCCATCGTCTTTCAAGAGGCACAGTCTGCCTTGAACCCAGTGTTAACCATAGGCGACCAGATAATAGAGCAAATCAAGGTTCATAAGGCACTAGGTCCAAGGGAAGCGAGGGACAAAGCCATGTCCTTACTCGCTGAAATGGGCATCCCAACCGTGGAGAGGGTCATGAGCTACTATCCGCACCAGCTCTCCGGGGGAATGAAACAGAGAGCTTTGATAGCTATGAGCCTCTCCTGTGACCCAAAAATCCTCATTGCTGACGAACCAACCACCGCTGTAGATGTCACTATCAAAGCTCAAATTCTCGAAATTTTCCGTGAGCTGAAGACAAAAAGACAGATGTCTCTCATCTTTATAACGCATGACTTGGCGGTGGTGGCTGAGATAGGGGATAGAGCGGTAATTATGTATGGGGGGAGAGATGTTGAGACAGCGCCAGTTTCAGAAATAATTCGCAGCCCCAAACACCCCTACACTACGGGCCTAATCGAATGCGTGCCCGACCTTTCCAGGACTTTGGACAGACTGGCATCAATTCCTGGGACGACACCCGACCCGCTACAGATGCCTCACGGCTGCGCTTTTCATCCCAGATGTCCTAAGGCAATGGAAATCTGTAGTCAGCAGGAGCCGCCGAAGGTTGTTATATCTAAAGAGCACCTGGTAAGCTGCCATCTATACGGATAGGGAAGTGCGCAATCATAAGCTGCTACAAGTAAGAAACCTGAGAAAGTATTATCCGATAACCGCCGGTCTGCTCTCGCGCCATATTGGTGACATAAAAGCCGTAGATGGCGTATCTTTTGAGATAAACGATGGGGAGATACTTGGCTTGGTCGGTGAATCTGGATGTGGCAAATCGACATTGGGCAAAACGATCCCAAGACTGGAAGAACCAACTAGCGGAGAAATCTGGTATAGAGGAACTGACGTCACCAAGCTTGACAAGAAGGGACTCAGAGGACTGAGGAAGGAAATTCAGATAATATTTCAAGACCCTGATGCATCGCTCGACCCCAGGATGACCGTGGGTGATTCCATATGTGAACCCCTGGTCATTCACCACATAGGTGATGACAGAGAACGAGCTGCACGGGTGGCTGAGTTGCTGGAGCAGGTGGGGCTGGAAGCCAGACAAGCCAACCTCTACCCCCATGAGTTCAGCGGTGGTCAAAAGCAACGCATCGGTATCGCCCGCGCCCTGGCTGCAAAACCGAAGCTGATTATTGCCGATGAGCCAGTGAGTGCCTTAGATGTATCCATACAAGCTCAAATTCTAAACCTAATGATGGACATTCAACAAAAACTCGCACTGGCTTATCTATTCATCGCCCATGACTTATCGGTTATAAAGTACATTGCACACAGGGTGGCTGTGATGTATTTGGGGAAAATAGTAGAGCTAGCCAGCAAGGTGGAAATATTCGATAACCCGCTGCACCCCTACACGGAAGCCCTCCTCTCGGCAGTTCCCAGCGTCAAGCCCAGGGGCAAAGACAGGATATTGCTGCGTGGTGACGTTCCATCGCCGTTCAATCCACCGCAAGGTTGCCGTTTCCACCCCAGATGCCACCGGGTACTGCGCATCTGTTCCCAAGAAGAGCCAGAACCAGCTGAGGTATCCCAAGGTCACCTGGTCGCTTGCCACCTATACCGGTGATATCCTCGCCACCCAGGCTAATTAACCAGCTCCTTGACCATGTACGCACCATCTAATTTGTAGCCGAATTCAGAGCGGAAATATTCCCTGACCCCCACGCCGCTGATGATAGCTATCCTACGAGCTTTGAATTCATCGCGAGCGATCCTTTCAGCCTCCTTGAGCAACTCGCCACCAAGCCCTTTATGTTGAGCCGCTTCAACACGCCGTTGTCCAACAGGGACTTCGGGACCGAAGACGTGTATTTCTCTCACCATGGCTGAGTCACCGTTTCCAGCCGAACAGCCCACCCGCATCCGGAGCAAGCCAAAAAGCGTCTCCTCTTCGTCCTCAAAGGAAAGAAAGACCTCCTTACCTCCGGATGCCATGTAATCTTGTCTTTTTAGACGTGGCTCCCCGATTTTCCAGCCATCCCTTAAGCGGTGTCCATATTCCCGACAGCGGACGCAATTGCACCGGACGCCCAGCTCAGCCATCAACCTCTTCAGTGAGCCCCTCAAAGCCAAATCCTTGCATCCAGCGACGATGAACTTGCTGGGAATATCTCGCATCACTCGAGGAACCCTCACATATTTAGGAATCGAGGTCTTGATATTTATCATCAAATCCATCAACTTATTCTCAGGATAGGGTTGATACCGTCCATCCCTATACCATGTTTCAAGCTGGGTGCCCGCAATGACTAATGTTGGGTAAAGTTTTACTCCATCTGGTCTGAAGTCCTCATCAGCGAAAAGCTGACGCCACAGCTCCAAGTCATGCTCAGGCGTTGACCCGGGCAACCCGGGCATCCAGTGGTAATAGACTTTGAATCCGTATTCTTTTAATAGTTTAGTGGCTGCTGCTACCTGGGCAACGGTATGCCCTCGCCGGACCAGGCGGTAGATCTCGTCATCCAGGGTCTGCACCCCCAGCTCCACCCGCGTGGTGCCGAATTCGAGCATCCTCTTCACCTCATGTTCCCCACACCAGTCCGGTCTGGTCTCAATGCACAGCCCGACGCATCTGTGGTCGGCAAGCTCATTCATCTTCTTGGCTGCTTCTAGATCACCAGATCGACTGCCATTCAGAGCATCATAGCATTCTTTTATGAACCAGTATTGATACTCCTGGGGATAAGCAAGAAAGGTTCCACCCATGACAATAAGCTCTACCTTATCAGCCGGGTGTCCCATGTGGGTCAAAACTCTTATCCTCTCCTCGACCTGCCTTCTAGGCTCATAGTTGCAGCTTTTGGCTCTGAGCACAGCTGGCGATTCTGGCGTATAGCTCTTGGGTGCGTCAGGGTAAGTGGGGCAGTAAATGCAGTTGCCAGGGCAACCAATCGGTTGAGGCATGACAGCTACTGGTGTCACCCCAGATATAGTCCTTGAAAATTTTCTCATACTGTGGTTTCCTTAAGGCAAACAGCCAGTGTAACTACAGGTCTTCATCCCTTTAAAAGGGTGCAAACACAACATAATTTATTTTAAGAAAAGTTTATCAAATCGGCGACCATGACAACAAACAGGGAAGTCTTCGATGAAATAGCAGAGAGTTGGTACCGAGTGAGACACTGGTCTCGTTTCGCTCACGAGCTCGAGAAAATGGCGCGTAGATGGCGCAAGGGGAGGCTCTTAAATGTCGGCTGCGCTCATGGCCCAGATTTCCTACCATTTAAGGGAAAATTTGAGCTATGGGGTGTTGATTTTTCCCTACAGATGCTCAAACAGGCACAAAGGTATGCTGCTAAGTTCGACATTAAAGCTAACTTGGCAGTAGCTGACGCCCTTTTCCTCCCCTATCCAGACAACACTTTCGACTGGGCGATTGCCGTTGCCACCTACCATCATATCAGGGGAGATAAGCAAAGGCAGGAGGCTTTTCGGGAACTAGGTCGAGTCCTCAAACCCGGCGGCGAAGCCTTCATCACCGTATGGAATAGGTGGCAGCCGAGGTTCTGGCTAAAGGGGAAGGAGGTCAATGTGCCCTGGAAATGGAAGGGCAGGGTTCTTTATCGCTACTATTACCTGTTTTCCTATGGCGAGCTTTATAGGTCGCTAAACAAGGCGGGCTTTCGGGTAGTGAGCATGTTTCCTGAGAGGAATTACCGCCTGCCACTGAAAATCTTCTCTCGCAATATATGTGCTGTAGTCCAAAGGTAAGGAACCTTTTCTGTCCCCGCTTTATCTTATGTATAGCAAGGTTCCGTTGTTGAGATGGATGTTAAGAGGCTGCCCTGAAACCGCCGCGGTCTTCGCCCACTTCAAGTTCCTCAGCAAGCATAGACGCAGCGATGGGCAAAAAAACCTCAATCAGGCGGGGGTCAAACTGGGCACCAGAGTTGCGCTTAAGCTCATTCAGCGCCCTAGTGCGAGACGGTGGCTCACGATAGGGGCGGGGTGACGTCATACCGTCAAAGGCGTCGGCTATCGCCAAGATGCGGGCTTCCAGCGGGATAGCCTCACCTTTGAGCTTGGAAGGATAGCCGGAACCATCCCAGCGCTCATGGTGGTGGAGAATGGCTGGCAGGCAGGGGGACAAGCTGACCACATGCCCAACTATGGCAGCTGACAATCTGGGATGTTGTTGCATCACTTCCCATTCCTCGGCATCAAGCTTACCGTTTTTGAGCAGGATTTCATCTGGGACGCCTATCTTGCCGATATCATGGAGCAGAGCAGCAGTGCTGATTGTAGCCACCCTTTCCGCGGGCAAGCCTAGGGCTTCAGCTAAAGCCACCGCATATTTTGCCACTTTCTGAGAATGACCGTAAGTATTGGCGTCTCTAGCCTCGATGGTTGAGGTTAGAGCATAGACCATATTCAAAGCGTCCCTTTCATCGGTCCTTACTTCTCTATGCCCTGTTTCCATCCCGAATACAGCAGGGGTCATGCTAGCTACGGTACAGGTCCGGTTCTGTCCCGTCCTTTTCGCGTGGTAAAGCGCCATGTCCGCCGCAGCAACAATCTCATCCGAAGATACGCCATCGCTGGGCCAGGAGGCCAATCCCAGGCTGGCAGTTATCCCAATTGCCATGCGCTCCATTTCGTGGGCAATGGTTCCACGGACCCGTTCAGCCACCATGAAGGCATTATCGTCCGAAGACTGTGGCAGAATGATGGCAAACTCGTCACCACCATAGCGAAAAGCCAGGTCAGAAGTCCTTATTACCTTTCTAAGGAGGCGACCGATTTGAGACAGCACCTTATCGCCAGCCATGTGCCCTTCTTTATCATTGTAGTCCTTGAGGTTATCAAGGTCGAGCAAGACCAGTGAAAACATGCCACCGCAACGGTAATGCCGGTCAATCTCTTGTTTCAGGCATTCGTCGAAATGCCGACGGTTATACAGCCCGGTAAGTTCGTCAACACGCGCCCTCTGCTCAGCTCTCGCGTAAAGGCGGCTATTCTCAACCGCCACAGCAATCTGGGAGGTCAGGTGTTCCATAAGCGAGACGTGCTCCGGGGTGTAAACGTTGGGGTGGCGACTGCCAAATATGAAACTTCCAATAACTTCGCCTCTCACTATCAGCGGGAGATAAGCAGTGGAGCGGATCCCGTGCCTAAGATACTCATTTCCTGTCCAGAATCTAGCCTTCTGAGTGAGGTCTGGCTCAACAAGTGGCTGACGGTGAATTGACACCCACTCGGTAGCCGTGCCACTAAGCGGTATCTCCTCTCGCAATTGCCAGGGGAAGCCCATCTTAGCGGACACAGCGGCAAACTGGAGTTTATCACCCTCAATAATAGCCACGGTGGCAAAGTCAACATCGACCACTTTACTCAGTTCAGCAAAGAAGATATCGAACACCTCCTGTAGATTCAGGCTGGAAGTTATAACCGTGGTCAATCGGTTGATCACAGATAGTTCCTGTTCCCGCCTCCTAAGTTGCTCCTGGAAATATTCCTTCTCTAAAGTGACCGCAGTTTGATTGGTAATGCTTTCAGCTAACTGGATGTCCTCAAGCGAATATCTGCCCGCTCTCTTCCTACCCAATGCCAGGACACCGACTAGGTTATTCCTGCTCACTAGCGGGAAGAGTAACTCGATGTCCAGAGCGCGAAGGTTATCTATCTCCTCGCTCCACAGCCCGCGAAACCTTGGGTCAATCTCTAACCTCTCCCTAGTCAGATAGATGTTCTCCTGTCTCAGGTATTCTGCCAAGGGCGCCTCCTGTCTCATTATCCGCTTCGACCTACCTTTCTCAGGAGGTTCGGCAAACTCAACCACGAAGTCCCCACTGCCAGCTGCCGGAAGCAGCAGGTAAGCCTCCTGGCAATCCAAGCCCTGGGCAAGCAATTTCAGCAGCATAGCACCGAAATCTCTCAAGGTGAAAACACCGGCTAACTCATGTCGCACAAATCCAAGCAGTCTCTCTCTGTAATCATATGTTTCCCTGTAGAATAGTTTATCCACCAGCCGAGTAAACGGGTCACGCAGTTGATAGATAACCGTCGCTGTAATTATGGCTCCCAGCATGCCCAGAACCACACTGTGAAGCTGCAGCCTTATATGGGTTGCCAAGTGGAAAAAGAATTCTAATATTAAATAGAGGACAATGCCGCTAGCGATTACAGCTGCCCAGGCGAGACCCCGGCGCGCCACAAATCTGACATCCACTATGCGGTGTCTCACCGTAGCATAGGTCCACAGGCAAGCAGCTATAAGATTGCCAAAGTGGTCTACAGGGAACCTTCTGAGGAACTCAGATGCATTGCTCACTGAGAATAATGCCATTATGCTCACGCCAAGCAATATATAGCCGATACGTCCTCGCTGCACCTGGTCATGCGTGATGTTTAACCTTCGCACCAACGCCAGGACATTCTCAAATATGAGAAAAGCCAGAGGAATAACTATCACTGGTAGCCAGATGCCTAAGGAAACGTTAACACCGCGGCTAACTTCAACGCTTTGCGGCAGATAGCCCAAGGTGACCAGGGCAATGACCATTGCCAGCAATACATAACCTACACCTAACCCGAAAGCATATGGACCAACACCGAAAGAGCGTGAGAACCAGTAAAGCTGCACTGCCATCAATATGAAACCGCAGGTATTGAACTTGGATAGAGCCATTTTTTGCGGCAAAAAGAAATCGCTGTGGAGAAGAAAGGAAGATGAGCTCCACAGCATTGCCGCAATCAAATAAATAAAAAATAGTAGGTGTTGTCTCTGCCAGGGACGGGTACCGACGATGATTACCAGCAGTGGAATATAAGCCAGTACAGCCACAAAAGGGATCAGCGAATAGAAATTCACTTAAGTCAACACCCCTACCACATTCGGTTGCTTTATTATGGATATACCTTCCAGTATTGTCAAGAGCCACTGGGGCAATTTAGCTGACAGGCTGGTAAATTCACTGTAGTACCTGAGGCAGAAGTCGCCTCAGACTGCGGTCTTTAGCTTCGCCCCTAGCAGGGAAAGCACCCTGTCCGAGGGGTTGATGTGAGGTGGTTTTATATGGGCTAAATCAGCACCTTCAGCCTGACGCTCCGCCATGAATGTCCTGAAGGCACCCTGAGGAAGGAAACTGACCTTGATCGGTCTAATGCCCAGCAAGGACTCTAAATCAGCAAAATCTTTATCCAGCTTGCAAAGTTGGCTATGGACTCTAGAAGCCATATCATCTTCACCGATGGTGCCCCCTTCTTTAAGCTCAATGTAGAAGTGTAGCACCGGTCTTTGATGCACTATCTCTTTGCGCGCTGTCCAGTCCTGGTAAGGGATGCCGGTATCCTCTATAGCCTGCCACAGCACCCTTTCCGTCAGTCGGGTAAAACCGCCGATATCTATCAGGTCATCAGCTCGTCTCTCAAAGACCATCTGCGGAATATCTATATTGAGTTTCTTGTTTCTCAGCCCGGTTATTCTAACCATGTCGCCGATTCTGTATCTCACCATAGCCCCACCGTGGAAATTGGTGATAACCATCTCGTAGTTCTGATCAGGTTTCACCTCATTGAGCAGAAGGGTCCTTGGCATGTAGGAATTATCATGCCGCCACCTGAAATGTTCTTCTTCGGGGATAAACTCGAGAAAGTTAAGGTTTGGCACAAAAGTCATGCTAGTGTAGTCCCATGTCTGCATAGCAATGACAGCACCTTCGGTGCAGGAATAGGTCTCCAAGGGGTATTTGCCCCAGAGGGCTTTTATTTTCTCTCTGAGGACGCTGCTATCGGCACCGCCACTCATGATGCCACTGATTGACCACAGGTCTTTGGGCAACATAGGGCGACGTTCATATTTGCTTTTCAGCACCCCTTTAAGTAGCCGAAACAGCGCTTTGGGTTGGGATATTAGAGGTCGAATATTCACCTTTTCCGACTGCATTCCGAACTGCTCGCCGACGACGACCAGGACTGTGGACAAACCAAAGAAATAATCGAACCCTTTAGACAGAGCAAGGCGAAAGCCCTCCCTTATCCTTTCTTCGAAAGTCATGCCCTGAGCCTTATCCAAAGGAGGCAGGTATTCCGAGCCAACCTCCTGTTCCATAATCCTGGCAAAAACACCGGAGGTGTAAGGCTCAGGAGCTACAGTGTGGACGATTTTTGCACGCATCTTTGCTTTGGAAACATCGCCTCTGCTATCAGCGCTGGCAAAAAGCCCAGCCCCGTACATAATCAGCGCCTGTTCTTCGGCAAATCTTTTGGTGATGGGTACCCATTTGCAGGGGTACTCGCCGGACTTTCCTGAGGTGCGCTGCCACAAGATCGGCTTAGCGGGGAGGACGCCTTCCCTTCTCTCTAGAAGTTCCGGACAGTAGTCGGCGTAGGTAGTCAAGGGGACCCTTTCCCGAAATTCCTCCACGGTTCTGGGACTAGCACCACGCATTATTTTCCTGCCCAAGTCACAATTCCTCAGCAGTTCCAGTTGTTCCAATAGCAAGCTGCGCTGAATGCCCATGAACTGCTCTAGGTTAAGGTCAATAAAGCCACAGCACATTTGCCATAGCTCCTGATGCCTGCCTTGCCGCAAGAACTCAACGATTTTTGACATGTTAACTCCTCCCCACGAGCTGAAAAATTGTTTAATTACTATCATACCACCTTCTATCCCGCTCAGGAAAGAGGTGTCACTCCCATTGCAAGGCTACTGCCTTACCTTACAGTCACATGGGATACCATAACGGCTGGCGGGACTTCAGCTGCAGCCACGGACAGGTTGTGGGCAAAGCAGACGTCCAAGGGTCGCTTGAACAGTTGGTGCGCTATTATTGCTTGCTGGTATTTGCAGCCTTAGACTAAAATAGAACCGTGATATACATTGTGCTCGGCGTTGTCGGCTTCTTGATGGCATTTGCCTTCGATTGGGCAAGCCTTAAACGGACACCTGTGGTCAAGCAACTGGTTGGCATACTTGCAGTCTGTCTTCTAGCCTACGCCACAGTCATGGTCTGCATTAGTCCAGCTAGGTCCAACTTACCAACTTTCACTATACCACTGGGTAGTTGCTTGCTTCTCGTGTCATCCATTTTGCTTATTTACTCACTATTTATCGAAATCCCTTTTTGGAGCACTTATGCCGGACAAGGTGCGGAAAATAAACTAGTCACTACCGGCACTTACGCTTTGGTGCGGCACCCCGGGGTAATCTGGCTTGCTCTTGTCTATCTTTCTCTAGTACTCCTTTTCCCCTCAGCTACACTATTTCTTGCCGTAACCATCTGGCTATCCATAGATGTTGTCTATGTTGCCCTTCAGGAAAAATTCATCTTTGCTAAAATGTTCCCTGAGTACAATGACTACCAAAGGCGGACTCCTTTCCTGATCCCAACAAGACAGAGCTTACTTGCCTGCATAAGAACAATAAAGCATCGCTGGAAGGCTGGGGAGTGATATGCCGGTGCTACGTCTTTTTCCAAGGCTCACTTTTTCTTGAACAGGCTGAAAAACCTATCCTGGTATTCATGAAACAAGCCCCATCGTCTTAATTCGGCTACTAGCTCAGGTGCCCAGGATGGGTTTCGTTTAGCCCTTTCGAAAAGCTCCTCGATGTGGTTTCTGGCATCTCTGGGGACACCTGCGGCATCTACATACAAAAGCCCACTTCTTTCCATCTCGGCAAAGTTGTTGTAAACCGAACTTCTGGTTAACTCATAGGTGAATTTCAGCAGAGACACATCCCAGAGCTCTTCCACACCTTTTATAATGGCACTTAATGGGTCCCGCTGCTTATCTATCCGCTGGTTTATTTTATCCACCACCGCCTCTACAGGCTCTGAGACGATATTCATCTCCCTAGGCTCATTTTTGTAGCTATAGAAAATGCCAGGCTCATGGGGATATTTCTCCGCCATTATCTCGATAAATCTTCTCGCCTGTGGACTAAATCCCTCTAGGTTGATCAGATAAGAGGGGGTGACAATTTTGGGTCTGGCAGCGATTACCCTCCCCTCCCTAACCACGTTTACCCATTCTGTAAGCTCAGTGACGAGATAATAGTATATGTTGGTGCTGCCAAAAGTAGCTAGGCTCTGCTCAGGGGCTCTCACCACCTCAGTATGTTCTATTGCATATTGGATTCTTTCATCGGCTTCCATAAGCGTGCAACCCGAGTTAAATGAATAATTTCACTGCCCGAAAATTACGCTCCACGTTACGCTTACCCTTTACAATACTGCCATATTCGGTACAATGTCCAGGGATCAGATACTCCACATCCAGCTGGGACAATCTTTCAATGCTTCTCTTAAGCTGTGAAAGGCTGCCACTGGGAAAATCCGTCCTGCCAATACTCCCATAGAAGACCACGTCTCCTGTTATCAGGAGCTTATTGTCGGGCCAGTAAAAGCATAATGAACCAGGGGAATGCCCTGGAGTATGAAACACTTGGAGTTCGGTTTTATTCTTAGCACCTAACCTCAAAGTTCCCTCTTTAAGGTAAAAAAGCGGGGTGAATTGTGGCACATTCATCCCGAACATAGAGTACAGCTTTTTGCCTAGTGTGTTACGAAACTCATCTTCCTCCTGAGACAAGGTAACCCAAGCCCCGCTTTTTTGTATCACCAGCTCGTTAGCCTGACAATGGTCTGGATGGCTATGAGTATTTATTATCAGACCAATATCACTGACCTTGAACCCATCACCTTCCATAGCCTTAATTAGACTATCTAAGCAAGCCTCCCCAAACTCATTAGTTATGTGTCCCGGGTCAACAATCACATGTGGACGTTCGCCCCGCAATACGTTAGCAAACAGGCAACTATTGCAGTTGTTACCCCTTCCTTGCCAAATATAGCAGTAAAAATCTTCAGCAAGCCGTTCAGATTGGAAGTATCCAGATAATCTATACATAATTTTGAATATAGTTTAATTATAAGGTAAAATGCTGGCGAAAACCAATGGGATTTCATCAGGGCGCTTACAGATGCAATCCCAATTTTAAATTTGGTGAACAAGGGTGGATGGCTTTGACCGCCACCTATTCTGGTTAGGTTTAAGATAAAATGGCAGAGATCAAGAGTGCTTGGGAAATCGCTCAGGAGAAAGCAAGTAAACTGGGCGAGTTATCACCACAAGAACGTACAAGGCAAAAAGAGGAAAGATTACAACTAATCGGGACATCGCTGGCTGAAAAGTACCTTAGTCAAGGCGACGTCCGTCTTCTTGAGATTGAGCTTGGCAAATGCAGCAGCCAGGACAGAGAGTTGGTAAGAAAGGCAGCTCTGGGACGGCTGGTTGAAAATATCGACTTGACACATGGTGTGAATTTAGATGAAATTGTCCAAGGTATCACCGCTCTTTACCACACTGAGGCTGTGACACAAGCCGTGGACAAGATAAGGGCACTGTTTCAGGAATATCATGAGCTCGAAAAAAAACAAAGGCAGGAAATATACAAAGTTGGCAGGGAGATGTTGCACCAGCTAAGAATCTCAGGTACAGCTATCAGTCTGATTAATATTCATGCCAAAGGGGAGTGGAAAAAGAGGTTGGAAAGTATAGCGCAACTATTTGTGGAAAGACTGAATAGCCTAAAGCAAGAACTGCTAACTGCCGCCGGCATTTAGGTCACATTACCACGCTGGAATCCCACGCCCTTTATCCTCAGCCGTTTGCCAATTACCTCTGCTTCAAACCCGAATTTCCCTAAGACGTGCTCTACAAGCCACAAGTTAGCCTCGACATGATCGCTGATTTGGGGCACAACATATTCAGTTACACCATCAGCCAAAGCTGCATAAATTATCATCTGGTCGGCTAGAAATCTGTCAACCGTGGCTCCAGACCTGATATCTTGAATGAGGCTATTCGCCACATAGCTGCCGATACTTTCAGCTCGCCTTCCTTTCTTCCCAGCTCTATCCGCGCCAAAGAGACAGATATCGGTCTCAGCCCAAATCGCCAAGGCTGCGCCTTCATGAATGGCAGTATTGTCATAAATAGCCTCTATCTTGGCATCATAGCCCCATTGGCTCAAAACCCGCTCACATTCCTTTGCCATCCGGTGGCTGACTTTAGCCTGTGCCAGATGCGAACAGATAGCAATTCCTCTTATCTTCCTTATTTCACCGCAGTCAACAAGGCTGATGGATTTAATCTTGTCTGCCACAGGCTGGACGCTTACTTTTATTATGCCACCTCCCTTCTCGGCATAGCCGGGTCGCCTGACTTCTAAATCAGCGCTTACCCCCATTTTTCTAAGTGTTGGGAAAAACACATGCTTCATGTGGTAAGCTGAAGGAGCGAAATCCTGGAACAGCCCTCCTGATATAGTAAAGCTACTTGGCTCCGTGGTGAAGCAAGCTAAAGGCAACAGGGTCATGGCTAGCATCGTGGTCGAGCCACCAGTGCCTATGTCAAATTCATAGTCCCCGCCCCATATTTTCTTACCTGGTTTGAACTGTATTTCCATGGAGCTTAAGGCGGCACCTTTCACCTCACCCTGAGACATATCCTTGCAAGCTAGAACCGACTGCAGATGCTGATGCCGCAAGCCAGGCTTATCCCTACCTGCCCTGATGTTCCACATGTGCAGTTCTTCGCCCAGCAAGGTGGCTAAACTTACCCCATAGCGCAGCAATGTTCCACTACCTGATTTGACTGAACCATCTATCTCTATCATTCGAGTCCAAGATCGTTGGAATAGCTGCTCACGTAGCGAAGGGTCATAGGGAGCTAAAAATAAATGCCCCAAAGACCAAAGAATGTGACCAGGGAACCTTGCTATGTCCGCAAATCACTACTTAGCAATCAAGCCAGATTCATAGCTTGGCGCAGAGCAGAATCGACATTCTTGTGGGTGTCATCGGTGGAATCTTCTGCTATTAAGTCCGTCACTTGCAACAGCTTATTCCGCTCTGCAGTTCCAAGGTATTCTAATAGCTCTTCTATTCTTCTAGCCAACCGGACTTGCAGCTCGAGAGAAATTTTTTTTGACCTCGGTAGCGCCAGCAAGGGATGAGCAAAAAGCGTAGCCTTAAGCAAAGCTATCAGGAAGATGAACTTCGCCTGCCGATTCGCCTGTACCAGCTTCCAGGTTGACTTGTCTTGCTCTGAGGGTTGCAGCCACTCCAGAGCAAAAGCAAACTGGCAGCCAATGAAGTTATGCTGAACTAAAAATCTAGTAGCTTCAAAATCCTTGACCGCCACCGATATGTAATAAAGGGCTTGATCCAGTACAGATGAACCCAGCCCTTTAATCGCAGCCGCATGGCGACAATCATCAGGTATTCTGAAAATGTAATACTCCAGCGAGCCGTGGAGAGCACTATGAGCCGCTTCATGCCTCACCGCTCCCATCCTGGCTAATTTACTGAGTTCACTCAATCTTTCCAAGCAACATATCACCCTAGGATAGCCACGCCAGGCATCGTGGGAGCAGATGTACTCCTCATCACCACTCGTGGTGATACCCAACCTGAATTTTTCCTCTTTAAGCATAGCACGCATGGTCGATCCCCTATCAACGATGTGGATTTCGACTTTATATGGGACCTTGGTCTCGAAACGCCTATAGCAGTCACGGAAGGTATTTTCTATTTCTCTTTTAACAACCCAGGGGATATTTCCACTGGTGATGACATTCATCTGTATATTTGCCATACCTAAGAACAAAGATAGCAATGTTGGTCAGTAAAGTCAATAGGTGGAATTAGGCAGCTGATTGACACACCAGGTTAATATCCCTATGCTATATTATGTGTGGTAGTCGTTGCTGTGATTGACATGACCTTGCACACCTATAGTGCTAAGCTTTGGAGATGTTCAAAATATGGATGAAATCAGTGTGGTTTCCTTCGATGCCGAAGGGACTCTGGTAACGCCGGATTTTAGCTATACCGTCTGGTTTGAGGCTATTCCTGAACGTTATGCCAAGAAGAATCATATCGGTTTCGAAGAAGCCAGGAGGATAGTTGAGGGAGAGTATAGAAAGATAGGTGACCAGAGGCTGGAATGGTATGATGTTCGATATTGGTTTGATAAATTCGGTTTAGGCATGCCGGATGCGGTGCTGGAGAAATGCCGGAATAAAGTGTGCTATTACCCTGAAGTGAGAGGTGTGTTAGACTCTCTGAATGGAAGGTATAAGCTTATTGTGGCTTCCGGTTCGACACGTGATTTTTTGATTCACCTACTTCACGATATTCAGCCTTATTTTAGGGAAGTCTTTTCCTCGCTTACCGATTATAAGCAGTTGAAGACACCGGAATTCTACTTAAAGATTTGCCAGGCAATGGGCGTCAAGCCCACTCAGGTGGTCCACATTGGCGATAACCTACAGTTCGATTTCCTAGCTCCCAAGGAGGTTGGCATCCAGGCTTTCTACCTAGATAGGAAAGGGGAAACTAATGGTATCGATACGGTGGCAAACCTGAGACAGTTCAAGGATTATTTGGATTATTTGACCACTAGGTGACAAAAGCCTAAAGTCTGAAAAACTAACCTTTAGGGTGAAATAATAGGTCCGGGTCCGTCTTGGTCAATGTCTCATAGGTGTTGGATTATGACGTGGTTGAGGAATTTTTCCACGTCTTCTCGGCGACAGAGTTCGGTGCCTGGGGTTAGTGTGGCTGCGGTTCCCGCTGCTACTGCCCAGCGGCAGGCTTCATCGATTCCATACCCTTGACTTAACTTTAGCACCAGGGCAGCTACGGCTGAATCTCCAGCACCTACAGTGCTACGTATTTCTACTTGTGGTGGCACTGCCTTTACCACTCTCCCCCCCGCAACAGCTATGAGCCCGTCCTTACCACGCGAGACCACTGCAACCCCAATACCTTGATCAGCTATCGTTTTCGCCGCCTGAATAATTGCTGCCTCGTCTGCTAATTTTGTCTCCAGGAGTTCCTCAGCTTCACGGACGTTCGGCTTTACGACATCTGGCTTGCCCTTTATCCCCTCCTTAAGCCACTTACCATCCGAGTCAAGGGCAGTCTTCATACCGCTATTCTTAGCTTCCATTATAAGTCGCCGGTAGATGTCATCAGGTATCCCCGGAGGAACACTGCCGGCGAGGACTAAAAAGTCAGGTTTAGGCTTGATATTACTTATCTTATTCATCAGCTTTTTCAACTCATCCCTTGAGATATGCGGTCCCGGGGCGTCGATTCTGGTTTGGTGACGATTTTTCAGGTCCGTGATTATGAAATTGCTTCTTATCTCTCCCTTAATTGGAGTAAAGTCGAAGTGGACTCCCTGCTGTCTCAGGAGATGCTTCAGTGTCTCACCATCGATGCCACCAATGAAACCGTAGGCGACAGTTTCACCGCCGAGTTCATGAATAACTCGGGAAACGTTGATTCCTTTTCCACCGGGGTCGCGGCGTAAGCTGGTCCACCGATTGGTTTCGTCTATCACCAGCTCATCTACGGTAACGGTCTTGTCCAAGCTGGGATTGAGAGTGAGTGTGGCAATCATTTGACCCTTTCCACCTTCAACAGGTTTGTGCTGCCGGAAATGCCAATAGGTACTCCGCCGGTGATAACAACCAGGTCACCTTTTTGGGCTAATCCGACCCTTTTGGCAATTCTAGCACCCCGAGCGAATAGCGCGGATATCGTCGATGGTTCAGGGATTCGAACAGCTTGTATCCCCCAGGATAATGACAACTGCCGCTGCGTAATCTGACTTGGGGTAATAGCTATGACTGGAACTCTCGGGCGATATTTGGAAACACGTCTCGCGGTGCTGCCTGATGAGGTGAAAGCAATGATGGCAACCGCCCCCAGCTGGTTGGCAGTATGGCATGCTGCGTAGCTGATAGCATCGTCGGTTTGAGGCTGCAGGTCTTTACCCTTGCTTGCCAGGATTTCTTCATAGGGCAACGCTGCTTCTGCCTCCATAGCGATTTGAGCCATCATGGATACCGCCTCTACAGGATAGTTTCCGATAGCAGTTTCTTCCGATAACATGACGGCATCAGCACCATCGAAGATCGCGTTGGCTATGTCAGTGACCTCGGCTCGTGTAGGACGCGGTGCATTCACCATGGACTCCAACATTTGAGTAGCTACAATAACCGGCTTGCCCAAACGGTTACACTTGTGAATGATTTCCTTTTGGACTATAGGGACTCTCTGTATTGGAATCTCGATACCTAGGTCGCCTCTGGCAACCATGGCCCCATCAGCCACCTCCAGTATTTCATCGAGGTTGTCCAAAGCCTCTCGCCTCTCAATCTTGGCAATAATCGCAGGCGTCTTTTTCCTCTTTTGCAAAAAGTCTCTTACTCTGAGAACATCATTGGCTTGTCTAATGAAAGACAAAGCAACAAAGTCCACATTATTCTTTAAGCCGAAAAGCAGATGTCTCCAGTCCTCTTCGGTGATCGCAGGGGCACCCCGGGTTACACCGGGTATATTGATGCCCTTTTCCTCTCCAAGGCTACCGCCAGCTATCACTGTGCACTCGATATCAGTATCACTGGTTGCGTTTACCCTTAGCTTTATGGCACCGTCGTCCAGAAATATGATATCCCCCGGCTTGACGCTTTGTGGCAAACCAGGGGAGTCCACCGATACCCTGTGTTCATCTCCCAGTATTTCCCTTGTGGTCAGGACAAGGCTTGAGTTCTCCCTAAGTTCAACAGTGCCCTTCTTAAGCTTGCCGGTTCTGTCTTTTGGTCCGGGCAGGTCTTGCATTATGGCAAGCGGTAAACCAGTCTGTTTAGCCACCTGACGAAGGGCTCTTATGTAGCTAGCATGGTCCTTATGTGTACCATGGGAAAAGTTGATCCGAGCCACATCCATTCCTGCCTTAAGTAGCTCTTTTATCACCCAAGCCGAGCTGGTACTAGGTCCGATTGTGCAGACAATTTTTGTCTTTCGGCGAAGATTAGGCAAAATATCAGCGGGCATTTTACTCTCTTAGTACTCTAAATACCAATTTTCCGAAATATGAGCTAAATTGTGAGCCTCCATGCCGAGTTTGCGATACCAGGGAACGGCATATCTGGTGGCTATCTCGGTTAGCTCTTTTAGCCTATTAACTGCAGTGGTAGATAGAAATTTTATCCGTTCCTTTCTGTCTGCCAAATGCATGGCTTCTTGCCAGATCGCCCGACCGCCGAGAAATCCTGAAGCACCGCCCTGACAGGCAATTTCCACCTCCATTCGGAATGTCTCATAATCCACCCCGGCGCTGAGGATAACCCACGGTACCTGCGAGACCTCGTTGAGCTGTTGACACAACTGGAGGAGTCTTGCCCTGTCCCTCTCGTACCTCATGTCAGCAGGGAATTCCACTTTAAGCACATCAATTGGCAGTGACGTAACTTGACGAGCAGTTTCAATTACCAAGGTCGGTCTAAGTGCAGCAAATTGTGCTGATGCGGAATCTTCTTCCGCAGTATGGTAAGTCTTCGGTTCAACGAGGAAAGGAATATCATACTTTAGACATTCATCGGCTAATATCTGCACGGTGTTCAATTGTTTAGTGGCAACATCGGTCAAATCAGGGCGGTAATAGATGAGGATTTTGACTGCTGAGCTACCCATCCGTTTGATTTTCTCTATACTCCAACCATTGAGTAAGGTGGTTATTCGCCCTTTGGGGTCACTTTCGTATCCTGTAGACTCGATGCTGACCAGCAGACCGGTATGTCCGGGAAGGACTCCTCCAGCAATGCACTGGGCAGCACCATAGTTTGGGTCTAAAAGAACACCACTTGTATATGGCGCCAAAGTTGCACATAGCTCCAGCTTATGCTCTACCATCTCTTGATAGTCAACCTCGTCGTGTTGCTCCTTCTCAATCATAGCTTGAAGAGACCCCCGATGATCCATGGCACAAATTATAAAGATACCATCGGAGGTGGAAATCTGCTGCAGCCCTCTGATTTTGCCGATGCTAAGCTCTCTCATCTGTCTCCCTTTTTGGTCTATCCTATCCTGATTGTGAGATTAAGACTATAGCATAGCCTTTTGGTGCTCATATATCAAGCCAACACACCCCCTTGACAATGTTAAGCTGAGTGCTACTATAATATAAACTCGCTGGGCTGATACATCACGATGGCGGGAGGGAAACATGGCAATTAAAACAAGGGAGGGGACAGGAGTCAAACTGCAGGTCCAGGACGTCTATCTCAGTTTTGGCGGTCTGGAAGCTCTGTCTGCAGTTAATGTAGAGGTGAGGGAAGGGGAAATACTGGCGATTATTGGGCCCAACGGCGCAGGAAAGACTTGTCTGCTCAACTGCATAAATGGTTTTTATCGCCCTGATAGGGGTGATATTATTTTTGATGGTAAGACCATCACCAGGCTGCCATCACACAGGATAGCTGCGCTCGGTATTGCGCGGACGTTCCAGAATATACAGCTTTATACCGGACTGACTACACTTGATAACCTGATGGCAGCAAGGCATGTCCATTTAAAGCCGAACTTCATAACGGGAGCTATCTACTTTGGCTGGGAACATGACAAAGAGATTAAGCATCGGCGGGTGGTGGAAGATATAATTGATTTTCTGGAAATGGAGCCCATCAGGAAGAAGGTGGTTGGCTCCCTTCCTTATGGTCAACGGAAACGCGTTGACCTAGGACGTGCTCTAGCTCTAGAGCCAAAGCTATTGCTTCTTGACGAGCCTATGGCGGGGATGAACGTCGAGGAAAAGGAGGATATGGCTCGGTTCATAATCGATATTTTTGAGGGACAGGGGTAAACATATCCTGACACACCAGTCCTCAGAGACGGCGTTAAATCTATTATCTTGGTAGAGCATGATATGGGGGTGGTCATGGATATTGCTGACAGGATTGTGGTGTTAGATTTTGGCAGGAAGATCGCTGAGGGTACGCCCAGAGAGATTAAAGCTGATCCTGCGGTAATCAAGGCTTATTTGGGCGAGGAAGAGTAAAGAGAGGGGTAAAATGACAGCCACTACTTTGCCGAAGTTGTTGAGGCAAAATTATGAGAAGTATGGCGATAGAAAAGTTGCCATGAGGGTCAAGGAATTCGGTATCTGGCAGACTTATACCTGGAAAGACTATTACGAAAAGGTTAAATATTTCTCTCTAGGGCTAATATGCTTGGGCTTGGAACGAGGGGACAAGGTATCGATTCTAGGTGAGAATAAGCCACAGTGGTATTGGGCGGAGCTAGCCACTCAGGCGGCGGGTGGGATTGTGGTTGGCATCTTCACCGATTGCATGCCTATTGAGGTCAAGTATTTTGTGGAGCATTCTGACTCCAAATTTGTTATAGCTCACGACCAGGAGCAAGTAGATAAACTCCTGCAAATCAAAAATGAGCTACCGTTGCTCAAGAAGGTTATTTACTGGGACCCCAAAGGTGTGTGGAATTACGATGACCCGATTTTGATGAGCTTTAATCGGGTCCTGGAATTGGGTAGGGAATATGATAAGTCTCACCCTGGTCTGTTCGAGGAGAATATTGAGAAAGGCAGTAGCGACGACATAGGCGTTTTTTGCTACACTTCAGGCACTACCGGCTTACCCAAAGCGGCAATGCTGAGACATGGCGCTGCCATCCAAGCGGGTGAAGCTTGGTGGAATGTAGACAGATGGCGCGATGATGAGCAGTATGTCTCTTTTTTGCCACCCGCGTGGATTACAGAGCAGGGACTCGGAATTGCCGGGTCATTAGTCTCAGGAATGGAGGTAAGTTTTCCAGAGGAGCCAGAGACCGTTCAGGAAAATATAAGGGAGATTGGGGCTCAGGTTCTATTTTGGGGACCGCGCAATTGGGAGAGCGTTAACCGCCTGATTCAAGCAAAGATAATTGACACCACCCCGTTTAATCGCTTCCTCTACCATTTGTTTTTGCCTGTAGGCTATAAATTTACTGACATTCAAGTAGCTAGAAAAAAGCCGAATTACCTATGGCGGTTTCTGTATTTCCTGGCTCATGCATTGGTATTCAGAGACCTGAAAGATAAAGTGGGCTTGTCCAAGATAAGAATGGCTTATACCGCGGCGGCACCCATCAGCCCTGATGTCATCCGCTTCTTTCGTGCTATCGGCGTTAACATAAAGCAGCTTTATGGCAGTTCGGAGGGTGGTCTAGCCACTCTGCATAGGGACGGCGATGTGAGGCCTGAGACCTCGGGTTCGGTGATGCCAGGGGTCGAAATCAGACTATCTGAAGATGGGGAGATAATAGTAAAAGGCGAGAACCTGTTCTCTGGCTATTATAAGGCTCCTGAGGCGACTGCAGAAAAACTTAAGAACGGCTGGTATTATACCGGTGACTTTGGACATATCACCGATGATGGACATCTCATCGTCATGGACAGGATGAGCGACTTGAGACAGCTGAGCAGCGGGCAGAAGTTTTCACCTCAGTATGCCGAGATCAGGTTGAGATTCAGCCCATACATAAAGGATGTCCTTGCTGTAGGGGCTGAGGATAAGGCTTATGTTACTACCATAGTCAACATCGACCTGGACAACGTTGGTCGCTGGGCTGAAGCTAGGAGAATTCCTTACACAACATTCACCGATCTGTCGCAGAAGCCCGAGGTTATCGAACTCATACGCCAAGAGATAAAGAGAATAAACAGGACGCTGCCAGAGGGGGCAAGGATAAGGAAGTTTGCCAATTTGCATCGCGAATTTGATGCTGATGAGGCTGAACTTACCAGAACTAGAAAAATAAAGCGAAGTTTCGTTGAGGAGCGTTACAAGGAACTCATAGATGCCTTGTATAGCGGAGCCACTGAGATGGCTGTGGAGGCACCGATTACGTATCGGGATGGCAGGAAAGGGACAATAAAGACGGCAATCAAAATCAATTCTGTGGACTAGGTATAGATGGAGCCGGTATTTCAGTATATAGCTAATGGCTTAATGGTGGGTGGTGTATACGCACTTATTGCTTTGGGCATAGTGCTGATATATAAGTCCACTAGCGTTTTCAACTTCGCCATTGGGCAGATGATGATGTTCGGTGCCTTTTTCTTCTGGATGTGTGATGAGAGGTTTGGACTGCCTATTTGGGCAAGCTTACTGCTTGCTCTGGCGGGTGGGTTGGTCCTAGCATTACTGATCGAGCGATTCACCTTGCGTCCACTCATTGGGCAGCCACTGCTAAGTGCTGTTCTGGTAACTCTGGCTCTAGCCTATTTGCTAAATGGGGTGGCAATGGGAATCTGGGGGGCTTATCAGCAGCGTTTGCCTGAGTTCTTGCCCGGGGCTCCAGTGTCAATCGGAGGAATCGTGTTTTCTCATGATCTGGTCTGGTCATTCTTTTTGGCTATGGCTGTTTTTGTGTTACTGTTTCTGTTCTACCAGCGGACACGGGTGGGGTTGGCGATGAGAGCTACAGCTGAGAGTCATCAGGTAGCTCAGGCGCGGGGGATAAATGTCAGGGCTATCTTTAGTGTGAGCTGGGCATTGTGTGGGGTAATAGCTGCTGTAGGTGGCATCCTCCTCGGCTATAGACTTGGCGTAAGTCAGTTCCTCTCTTTGGTGGGTCTGAAGGCTTTCCCCGCAGTCCTGTTTGGTGGTCTGGATTCAATAGCTGGTGCTTTGATAGGGGGAGTAACGGTAGGGGTACTGGAGAACTTGGCTGGTGGGCTGATTGCTCCTTGGATGATGGAGATAACTCCTTATATCATCTTGCTGTTAGTGTTGATCTTCCGTCCTGAAGGTCTCTTTGGACTGAAGAGGATAGAAAGGATATAGGATGGCAGTTGCACGGCCCTGCGGCACATATGATGAGAGCTATGCCCAAGATATGGCGATCGTCCGCACACGCCTTCAGTGGATACTGCTTGTGCTTGGGCTTATTTTCCTTTTCAGCTTGCCCTTGTTCTTGAGCGGTCGTTGGTTGAACCTGTTGAGCCTTATCGGCATTAGTGCAATTGCAGTACATGGATTGAATATACTCACCGGTTATTGTGGTCAGATTTCCTTGGGTCAGGCTGCATTTATGGCAGTCGGAGCCTATACCTCGGGCATATTAACCAACAAGATGGGGTTCTCGTTCTGGGTAGCCCTGCCTTGCTCGGCGCTCAGCGCTGGCATAATAGGGTTGATATTCGGTCTACCATCGCTTAGAGTTAAAGGCTTCTATTTAGCCATGGCGACGCTGGCTGCACAGTTTATTATTCCCGCCCTTATCAGCAACCCTCTAGAGGGGCTCACCGGTGGCGTGCACAGTCTCAGAGTGCCAGCGCCCAAAATAGGTGAAATAGCCTGCACATCGGCGCAAAGTATGTTCTACATCATAATGCCAATAGCAGTGGTGATGACTTTCTTCGCCAAGAACCTGGTCAGAACAGGGGTGGGCAGGGCTTTCATCGCAATCAGAGACAATGACCTCGCGGCTGAGGTGCAGGGAGTGAATGTCTTTCAGTATAAGCTTCTAGCTTTCTTCATTTGCTCAGTATATGCGGGCGTGGCTGGTTGTCTCTGGGCGCACTGGATGCGGGCTATAAACCCTGACCATTTCACCTTGATGGACTCAATCTGGTATGCTGGCATGATGATCGTGGGCGGTATGGGTAGCACGGCTGGGGCTGTCTTCGGCACTGCTTTTTTGCGCGTCTTGGACGAGGGAACAAAGGTGTTCGTAATGTGGCTATCGGAGATTTTCGTGGCTTGGGGTGCCTTTCTTCAGGCTGCCCTTGGTCCAATAGTCTATGGGCTAGTAATTGTGTTATTCATAATCTTTGAGCCTAGAGGGCTAGCCCACAGATGGGAGATATTCAAAACGTCCTACCGGCTGCGTCCCTTTGCCTATTAAGGTGTGGCAGGAAACAGCTCGATATAGAAACGGGAAATCGTTATTGGGAAGGGGGTGAGAATGGCAAACGTAGGGAAATTCTAGACAGGGATTCAGCTAATAAAAAGGAGGTGTGATTTGACCAAGAGAAGCCTGATTGCAGTAGCATTAGTAGCAGTAGCCCTGACGCTGGTCTTGACCCCAGTGCTTGGCTGTGCGCCCAAAGCACCACCGGCAGCCAAGCCAGACAAAGTCTATATTCACCATTTCGGTGACCTCAGTGGACCATACGCAGGGATTACGGCACCTTTAGTTACTGGCCTCACAGATTTTATTGAGTGGTTTAACACGACAAAGGGAGGTGTTGACGGTGTGCCTCTGGATCACATGTTTCGTGATACTGGCGGCAAGCTAGATGCTGCCCTGGCGGCTTACGCTGCTTTCAAGGAATCGAAACCATATCCCATACTGATCATGATCTATGGCTCAGCCGAGGCGGAAGCGCTGAAGGACCGGTTTGTAGAAGACAAGATTTTCTGCTTCAGTAACAGCCCTGGAGTGAAGTCCCTTTACCCGCCGGGATGGGAGTTCTCCACAATTCCCGGATATTCCGATTCATTTGGTGCATTTATTGACTGGGTGACCGGAGTATGGGCAAAGAAAACAGGGCAAAAGGTGAAGCTGGCTATCCTCACTTGGGATAACCCTTACGGCAGGGCGATAATGGTTGACGAGACACGAAACTACGCCAAGAGCAAAGGCGTTGAGATTGTATATGAGGGTGTCTTTGGTCTGAGAGACCTTGATGTCTCAACCCAGATGACGGCAATAAAGGCAGCAGGGGCTAACTGGGTTTATGACAACACACTGGCTCATGGCCCAAAGGTGGTCCATGGTTCGGCTGCAGCCCTTGGGATGCTCAACAAGGACCTTTACGACACCACACCGGGTAAGATCCACCGCGCTACTGGGCCCTGGGGGATGGACGAATCATCGGTGTTGCTGTCCGGTGACCTTGCCGAGGGCTTAGTGGGGCCTCGGAGTATGGCCTCTTGGGCAATGCCTGAGGTTGAAGGCGTTGCTAAAGCAATAGCCACAGCTGACCAGAAGGGCAGGAAGAAAGAAGAGAGGGTTATGGGCTATCTGGGAATGTTTGCTATGGTACCTACCGTTGCCCACTGCTACGAGCAGGCAATTAAGACCGTCGGCTGGGATAAACTCAATGGCACGGCGGTGAGGGACCAGTTCCTCAAGTTGAAGGACTTTTGCCCTCTGGGGATGACCTATTACACCTTCACTGCCGACAAGCCTGAGCCGAGAAAGACTCGCATCTTCCAAGTTCAGGGGGGTAAGGTGCTCCCCATTAGCGATTGGGTCGTTTGCCCTGATTTGAGGCCTGCCGAGTTTAAGAAGTGAGAATCAGTAGTATGGCAGACCCCACTACAAGGGGTCTGCCATACTAAGGCGGAGGATTATGTTAAGGCTGAACAACATCGAGGTTATCTATCATAACGTGATATTGGTGCTGAAGGGCGTATCCCTGGAGGTAGCTCCAGGAAAGATCGTGGCATTACTTGGTGGCAACGGCGCGGGTAAGACAACCACGCTTAAGGCTATTTCAGGCTTGCTGCGGACTGAGGTCGGGGAAGTAACAGACGGCAGTATTGAGTTCGAAGGGGAGCGAATAGATAGGAAAAATCCAGAGGAGATTGTAAAGTTGGGCATTGTTCAGGTTATGGAGGGGAGACGCCTGTTTGAACATCTTACCGTTGAAGAAAATTTACGGGCAAGTGCCTATGTTACTGGTGATGGTGCCAGGCTGAAGCAGGACTTGGACTTAGTGTACGGATATTTCCCGAGGCTGAAAGACCTTCGCCACAACGTAGCCGGGTATCTTTCCGGCGGTGAGCAGCAGATGCTGGTTATCGGCAGTTCGCTGATGATTCACCCCAAAGTGGTCCTTCTCGATGAGCCATCATTAGGGCTGAGTCCTAAACTGGTTCGAGAAATTTTTGAGATTATCCAGAGGATCAACTCTGAGGAAAAGACATCGATGTTGCTGGTGGAGCAAAATGTGAAAGCGGCGTTGTCCATCGCCGGGTATGGCTATGTGATGGAAAATGGCAGGGTGGTTCTGGATGGTCCGGCGGAGAAGTTGCGGGATAATGAAGACATAAAAGAATTTTACCTTGGACTGAGCCAGGTTGGTGAGAGGAAGAGCTATCGAGAGGTGAAACATTATAGAAGACGGAAGAGATGGCTGGCGTAGGACAGAATTTTGGGTGATGTCCAGCGAGGGAGCTTTAGTCCCGCTATGTTACACACGACTTTGTGGTAATCGCGGCTCATTAAATTGAAAAGGTGACACCCCATATAGTTTGTATGGGAACGTTTTTTGGTGTAGTACCTGTCTTTAGCATAGTCTCTGTAGCCGAGGCTGAGTTTCTTCATCGCATTTTACTGGTCTTGTGCAGGTGTATTAAATCGGGCATAATTGATTTGGTCACATCGACAACAGGGAGGAAAATATGGAGAGGAAAGAGTCTATGCCTTTACCCCACGAGCTAGAGAGAATGCCCGTGGAGGAGAGGCAGAAATATCTGGAAGGCAGGATGCGGGAGATAATTGCCTATGCCTACGAAAGGGCGCCGGCTGTGAAGGAAAGGCTTGACAAAGCCGGAGTGAGACCCGAGGACATCCGCAGTGTTAAGGACTTGGAAAAGGTCCCAGTGCTAAGAAAGGACGACTTGATTGCTCTCCAAAAGGCTAATCCTCCGTTTGGCGGGTACCTCGCCGTGCCCATGGATAGTCTGGAGAGGATATATCAGTCGCCAGGTCCTATTTATGACCCGCAACGTAAGAGAGGTTTTGCTATAGGCGCCGGATTAGGGCCAGACTTCGGCAAGGGGCAGATTGTAATGAATACCTGGTCCTATCATATAACGCCCGCCGGTTTAGGAGTCGATGATGCTCTGCGACGGCTGGGTTTTACCGTCGTCCCCATGGGCACAGGGAATACTGAACTTCAGGTAAAGATCATGCACGACCTTAAGGTGCATGGTTTTGTCGGTACCCCCAGCTTTTTGAAGACCATCATAGACAAGGCTGAGGAATTGGGCTATGACTTTAAGAGGGACTTCAACCTGAAATGGGCTATGGTTGGAGGTGAAATGGGTGGTGAGCCATTGAGAAAATTATTCCAGGAAAAATATGGAATCTTGTGTCTGGGTGGTGATTCCTATGCAACGGCGGATGTGGGGACAATAGCCACCGGGTGTGAGAAGCAATCCGGCATGCACGTTACCGTTGATGCCATAGTCGAGATAGTGGACCCAGCAACGGGCAAGCAGCTTGGTCCAAATGAGGTTGGTGAGGTGGTTGTAACACCATTTGACGAGGTCTATCCCTTGATTCGCTTCGGCACAGGTGATTTGGCCTGTCTTATCGAGGAGCCTTGCGGTTGTGGGAGGACGACGCCTAGGATACCGAAGATTATGGGGAGGAGCGGGGAAGCTGTCAGGGTAAGGGGGATGTTCGTCCATCCCAAACAGACAGATGAAGTCATGTCTAGATTCCCCGAGATTTGGCGGTACCAACTGGTGGTGACCCGTCCTCAGCACAGGGATGAGATGGTTCTTAAGGTTGAGCTAGAAAAGGAAGATGTGGACAAGGACAAGCTAAGGACAGCTTTAGATAAGGATTTCAGAGATGTGTGCAAGGTAAGGTTCGACCGTGTGGAGTTTGTCCCTAAAGGCACCATTGTTGAGGGTGCCAAAAAGATAGCTGATGAGCGGGTCTATTAGCCAAGAGCATTTAGGCTAAATGACCCAGATAAAACATTAAGAGGTGAAACGATGAAGAAGAAGTCTTGGCCTTCAATCGAAGTGGTGGAGAAGATGTCTCGTGAGGAAAGACAGAAGTATTTAGATGCCCGATTGAGGGAGCTGGTCGCTTTTGCCTACGAAAAGGCTCCAACAATCAGGGAAAGATTTGACAAGGCAGGTATCTCCCCATCAGCAGTGCGGGGCATCAAGGACTTGGAGGGTCTACCTGTCCTGAGAAAGGATGAGCTTGTGGATCTGTATAAGAACAAGCCACCATTTGGGGGGCTGGTGACCGTTCCTCCCACGGAGCTGGAAAGGATATACGTTTCTCCAGGACCCATTTATGACCCACACCATCAGAGTGAAACATTCTGGCGACGACATGTTCATATGGTCAAAGCTGTAGGATTTCGCAAAGGGGACATCGTGGTCAATACCTGGATGTATAATCTCGTGCCAGCAGGGCTGCTCATCGATGAGTCATTGAGGCGAGCCGGGGTTACGGTCATACCTATGGGTGTGGGGAACACTGAGCTTCAAGTTCAAGTTATGCATCATCTCAAGGCTACTGGGTTCTATGGCACAACTGGCTTCTTCATGAACATCGTAAACAAGGCTGAGGAAATGGGCTACGATATCCGTAAAGATTTCAACTTAAGGCTGGCAATCATTGGTGGTGAAATGGGTGGTGGTCCAATCAGGAAATTGGTTGAAGAGAAGTATGGGATTGCCACCGGAGATGCCTATGGGACAGCCGATGTTGGAATGATAGCCTTTGAGTGTAGTGCAAAGAATGGAATGCATATCGCCGAAGATATTATAGTGGAGATAATCAATTATGAAACTGGAAGACCGGTCAGCGGCGATGAGGTCGGCGAGGTGGTAGTGACCCCCATAGATGAGACCTACCCACTGATACGCTTTGGCACTGGAGACCTTGCCGGTTGGATTGCGGAACCTTGTCCCTGTGGCAGGACTGCCCCACGGATAACTCGCCTTTTAGGTAGAGTGGGGGATGCGGTCAGGACAAGAGGCATGTTTATCCATCCCAGACAGCTTGAGCCGGCAATGGCTAAGTTCCCACAGGTTGCCCAATATCAGGCAGTGGTGACCAGGCCAGCTCATCGTGATGAGCTGACACTCAAAGTGGAACTCAAGACAGAGGAAGGCATCGATAAAGAAAAATTGGCACAGGAAATAAACAAAGTGGTGAGCGAAGCAATAAGGATCAAGGTCGACCGGGTTGAATTTGTAGCTAAAGGGGTGATCCCCGAATTGCACAAGTTGATAGTCGATGAGCGGGTCTACTAAAGGCGACAAAAATAGCCAAGTTTACCATAGTTGATAAGTGACCCAGTAGTGGACCTGTAAGTCGCTTGCTCCTGACATAATGGATATAGCGATCTGAATAGTTTGCTATCCGCTTTTTGCCCTCAATTTGTGGTAAAATAAGCCCAGGATTCTGTACTTCGGAAATTGTGATATGTCAATGCCTTTAGTTAATGAAGAGAAAACTTCAAATGTAACCTCGCTTACCTGCGGTAAGTTGACCTGGGTTTACATTGAGAAGCCAACGATGCGGGACGTGGAGTACTTGGCTCAGCACTTCAACTTCCATATTCTCAATCTGGACGACGTCCTGAGTCGGGTACAACGTCCCAAGATCGATGAATACCCAGACCATCTTTTTATTGTGCTACATTTTCCCGTGTTTAATAAGCAAAACCGGGTTACCACCCCCAGTGAAGTAGATATATTCATCGGCGAAACTTATATAGTTACTGTCCATAAGTCGGGGGACTTGAAGCCACTGGCTAAATTTTTCAATGAATGTAGTATTGATGAAGGAATATGCAGTGTCTATATGAGTCGCAGCTCAGGATATTTGCTTTACCATATATTGGATAGGCTGGTGAACTATTGCTTCCCAATTCTGGACAGGGTAGTGGATAATACCGAGAAGGCGGAGGACCTCATTTTTAGCCGACCAGTGCCTGAGACTGTACGCGAAATCTCGCTGATCCGGCGTGACCTAATCTCATTTCGGCGCGTCATCCATCCACAAATCAGTGTAGTTGAAGCGCTGGAGCGCGAGGAATATCCCTTTTTGAAAGAAGACCAAGACATATATTTTGGTGATATTGCTGACCATATCCGCAAAATTTGGGATGGTCTGGAGGACTGTAAGGAAGTAGTGGATGGACTGTCGGACACCAGCAATTGGCTGACCTCCCACAGAATTCAGGAGGTAATGCGGGTGCTGACTATCGTGATGGCGATTATGGCACCAGCCACACTTCTTGCCAGCATTTACGGAATGAACGTGCATCTGCCTGGTGGAGTAGAAGTGGTAGAATCGCCTACCTACTGGCCCCTGGCAACAATAATCCTGATAATGGTTGGAATTGCTGCAGCCATGCTCTGGTTCTTCCGTAAAAGACACTGGCTCTAGGGTTGACTTGGGTGCAAAGGCTTCCACGATGGCTCTTTCTCACAGATTTGTTGTAGTGACAACCCTCTTTGTCACCTGTTTGATCACTTCTAACATCATTATTGCCAAACAGATAAGTATTGGTGGCATAATTTTACCGGCAGCAATTATAATTTTTCCTCTGAGCTATATCATCGGCGATGTGCTCACCGAGGTGTACGGCTATCAGCAAGCAAGGCGCGTAATCTGGCTGGGTTTCTTGTGTAATTTAGTCGCGGTCACGGCTATCTGGATAGCCAAAATATTGCCTTCGGCACCTGTTTTCGAGGCGCAAAGTGCCTATGAGCGCATTTTGGGCAGCACGCCACGGTTTTTGCTGGCTTCATTCGTGGCTTATCTTGCCGGTGAGTTTACCAATTCCTTCGTCTTGGCGAAGATGAAAATGTTAACCAAAGGCAGGTGGTTGTGGAGCAGGACTATTAGCTCCACTTTGTTGGGGCAGGGTGTTGATACCCTGATCGTCCTGACAGTCGCTTTCCTGGGCGTGCTGCCAGTCTCTGTGCTGGGCATAATGATTTTGAGTCACTGGCTGGTGAAGTCTGCCTACGAAGTTATAGCTACCCCGGTAACCTATGTCATAGTAGGTTACTTGAAGCGAAAGGAAGGGGTCGATATCTATGATTACGGGATCGATTTCAATCCTCTCAGCGTGAAGTAATAGCGGACGGGGATAAGCTGTGGAAATCAAATTTATCGTCGACCATAATGTGGGCAAGCTGGCGAAATGGCTGAGGATAATGGGATATGATGCCATGCTTTTTAAGGAGGAAGATGATGGCAAGATGGTCAAGACCGCTCTATTGCAGAACAGGGTGATCTTGACCAAAGATACGCAGATTTTGCGGCGACGGGTTGTAACAAGCGGCAGACTCAAGGTAGTCCTTATTGAGGACAGTGACCCCAAAGTGCAACTGCGCCAAATCGTCGAGACTTTAAACCTAGATTGCTTCAAGCCTTTCTCCCTTTGCCTGGAATGTAATGAGAGGTTGGCGGAGAAAAGTAAGGACGAGGTGCGTGATTTGGTGCCTCCTTATGTCTACAAGAATTACAGCCAGTTTATGGAGTGCCCATTTTGCCACCGTATTTACTGGCAGGGGACACACTGGCAGGCAATGAACAGGGAGTTGGAAAAGCTAATGTCGGAAAAGCGCAAATGATAAAAGGCAGTTCTATGAAAGTCGTTACGGCAGAACAGATGCGAGAGATCGACCGTAGAGCGGCTAGCATTGGGTTGACCACTGAGACTTTAATGGAGAATGCCGGGCGAGCAGTAGCTGAAGCCACAAGAAAATACATCGGTAATGTCATCGGTAGACATATCTTGGTATTAGTTGGTCCGGGCAATAATGGCGGTGATGGGTTAGTGGCAAGCCGTTACCTTGATGACTGGGGAGCTGAAGTCAACATATACCTGTGCAGTCAGCGCTCAACGGCAGATAAGAACTTGGCATCGGCTAAAGAGCGTGGCATATCAATTATTCAGGTTGACCGAGATGAAGGTTTTTCCGACCTGGACAAGTCCCTTTCCAGTTCCGAAGTGGTTATCGATGCCGTTTTCGGCACAGGAAAAAGTAGGCGTGTTGAAGGTGTGTTCAAGCAGGTGCTGACCAGGGTGGCAGCGGCTAAGCAGAGCAATCCTAAGCTTATCGTTATCGCTGTGGACTTGCCTTCAGGGCTTGATTCTGATACTGGGGCTGTCGATCCAAGCTGCCCCCATGCTGATGTAACCGTCACCCTAGGCTACCCTAAATTCGGGCTGTTCAACTTTCCCGGTGCCGAGAGGGCTGGCGAAGTCATCGTTGCTGATATCGGCATACCACCGAGCTTGGCTGATAATATAACCACCGAGCTTATCACTGAAGAGTGGGTCAGGTCGGCACTGCCAAAGCGACCTCTTGATGCCAATAAAGGGAGCTTCGGCAGAGTACTGGTAGTAGCTGGCTCAATTAACTATATCGGGGCTGCTTATCTCGCCTGCATGGGAGCAGCCAGGGTGGGAGCCGGTCTGGTTACACTATCTACTGCTTCCAGCCTTCAGCCAGTTTTGGCAGCAAAGCTAACTGAAGTGACTTATGCTCCTTTGCCCGAAGCTGAAGCTGGGGTAATTGCAGCCGGTGCAACCTCCGTTCTCAAGCGCTGGTTGCCGGACTACGAAGTCTTGCTCATGGGGTGCGGGTTGGGACAAAAAGCTCCTGTAGCGGAGTTCGTAAAGTCCACTCTATTTGATTTGCCGCAGGGTTCGCCTCGAGCTTTAGTCCTTGACGCTGATGCTTTGAACATCGTTGCTCAGGTACCGGGCTGGTGGCAGAAGCTAAGTCAGGATGCTATACTTACCCCACATCCGGGTGAGATGGCGCGTCTAGCTGGGATTTCAGTGAGCGAAGTGCAAAGGCAACGGTTACAGATTACCGGTAAAGCGGCTACGGAGTGGCGCAAGGTGATTGTGCTTAAAGGAGCCTACACTATTGTGGCAGCGCCTGACGGGCGAGTCAAGATCAGTCAAGTGGCTAATCCGGGACTAGCCTCGGCAGGGACCGGTGACGTCCTCAGCGGGGTGATTGCCGGCTTGGTAGCTCAAGGACTGTCTCTTTTCGAGGCTGCAGCTTGCGGCGTCTATCTTCACGGTCAGGCAGCGGAGAAAGTAAAGCAGGAGCTGGGCAATGCCGGCATGTTAGCCAGTGACCTTTTGCCACTCTTGCCCAAGGTGATAACCGAGGTTAAGCGGACAGAATCTTAGGTTTTTAGACATGCTATTAGCTGTCGATGTGGGTAACACTAATATCACAGTGGGCATCTTTGATGGTAGCAAGTTGGAAGCCACCTGGCGGATAGCTACTGGAGTCCATCGTATGCCGGACGAATATGGTAACTTGATGCTAGGTCTTTTTGAGCGTCAGGGTATAGCTGCTTCTCAAGTTACAGAGGCGATAATGTGCAGCGTTGTCCCCCCACTGGTGAGCGTCTTCCAGGAGGTCTGCCGACGCTACCTAAAGGTCTCACCTTTAGTAGTGGAGGCAGGTGTTAAGACAGGGGTAAAAATCTGCATGGATAACCCGAGGGAAGTTGGCGCTGACAGGATAGTCAATGCTGTAGCGGCACACCAGCTATACGGTGGACCGGTCATTGTGATCGACTTGGGCACTGCCACAACATTCGATGCTGTATCTAAAGAAGGAGATTATCTCGGTGGGGCTATCGCACCTGGAATCGCCATCGCCACAGAAGCCTTGTTTACTCGGACTGCAGTGCTGCCTCGGGTGGAGCTAACCCATCCCAAGCGGGCTATCGGCAGGAATACCGTGGCAGCCATGCAGTCTGGCATAGTTTTCGGCTATGCTGGCTTGGTCGAAGGAGTAGTGACCCGTATTCAGCAGGAACTGGGGGGGGAGGCAAAGGTGGTAGCCACTGGCGGCTATGCTGAGCTTCTAGCCCGGGAAACACCGATAATCGAGGTGGTCAATCCCGATTTGACACTTATAGGTTTGCGCTTGATTTACGAAATGAATAAAGCTAAGGAATAAGCGATGAGCCTGGAAGGTAAAACTGTAGTGTTGGGGGTAACTGGCAGTATTGCTGCTTATAAAGCCGCTGAATTAGCCAGTCAGTTGATACAAGCGGGGGCTAAAGTCGAAGTAATTATGACCGAAGCAGCTACTCAGTTCATAACTCCGCTTACCTTTCGCAATATCACCGGCAGACCTGTGGTTACTAAGATGTTTGAACTGGCTTCTGAGTTCAGCGTGGAACATGTCGCCCTGGCTGAGGCTGCCGATGTCGTGGTCATAGCACCGGCTACAGCTAACGTTATTGCAAAACTAGCAGCTGGGATCGCTGATAATATGCTATGTTGTACGGTTCTAGCGACTAGAGCTCCAGTCATCGTAGCTCCGGCGATGCACACCGCCATGTATGATAATCCCATAACTCAGGACAATCTAGCCAAACTGCGGGCTTTGGGTTTTACTATCGTTGGCCCTGCTTACGGTCGGCTCGCCTCAGGTGGAATGGGTCTGGGACGTCTGGCTGATGTGGCTGAGATCGTGGACACTGTGTGCCAGGTGCTGGGTAGAAGCGGTGATTTCGCCGGGAAAAAGATTGTGGTCACTGCCGGAGGCACTCAGGAACCAGTTGACCCGGTACGGTGCTTGACAAATCGCTCTTCGGGGAAGATGGGATATGCTCTAGCTGAGGCAGCGAGAGACCGTGGCGCGCAAGTGATATTGGTCAGTGCGCCCACTGCTCTTCCTAAACCTGCTGGCATAGACGTGGTAAATGTAGGCACGGCTCAGGAAATGCACGAAGCGGTTAAATGGGCTGTAGATAAAGCCGACGCTCTGATTATGGCAGCGGCAGTGGCTGACTACCGCCCCAAGAGACCTTGTGCTCGCAAAATCAAGCGACAGCAGGTGCCCAGCATGACATTGGATCTGGAGAGAACGCCCGACATTCTTGGAGAGGTGAAAGGGAACTTCATCCGAGTTGGTTTCGCTGCAGAGAGCGAGGACCTAATAACCAATGCCAAAGATAAGCTACAGAAGAAAAAGCTTGACCTCATCGTTGCCAATGACATCACCGCCGCTGGTAGCGGCATAGGCGCTGATACTAACCAGGTGGTAATAATTGACAGCAAAGGTAAAATTGAAGAGTTGCCACTCCTGCCCAAGAGAGAGGTGGCAGACAGGATTCTGGATAAGGTCGCTGAGCTTCTAAATAGGCAGTAATGCCCGCGATTCTCACTATTATGCTACACTAATTATGGCACTGATCAGGGTTACCACCATAGGTGAACAAAATATGGCTAGTAGTGAAGCTAAAGCCCATCCGATCTTTTCCCAAGACCTGTTGGAGTAGATAGATGAACCGCTTGGCAAAAGGAAAAAGGAGTAAGTTTGCAGTGGAAGCATCAAAGAGGGAATCGAAAGGGGTACAATCGTTGCAAGATGAATGCAGGGCATGTGGAGCCTGGAAGAATGAAACGGCAGAGCTTCTGACCAGAGAGGTATCTGAGGCCTCTCTGGTTGGCTACAGTCCCATCAATTTGTTGGAGTTTATGCTGTAATGATAGCTAACGAGAGCCAAACAGCCAAGGGCTTCTTGGAAAGTCTTGGATTCCCTAAGGTGGTAATTTGTAGTCGGTGGACGACCCTAAGCGGTCGGATCGCTTTATAGCTGTTTTAATATGTCTCAAATCCCAAAGGCTTATTATCCGGAGCAGGTCGAGCAGAAGTGGTATACCTTCTGGTTGGAGCGGGGCTATTTCACCCCGAAGATAGACCCCTGTAAAAAGCCGTTCGTCATCATCATGCCACCGCCCAATGTCACAGGTGAACTTCATCTAGGACACGCTTTGACTGCAACGCTGGAGGACATCATGGTGAGGTGGCACCGGATGAGGGGTGAGCCTACTCTATGGCTGCCCGGGGTTGACCATGCAGGTATCGCTACACAGGTAGTGGTAGAGCAGAAGTTGGCGGAGGAAGGACTGGACCGTCATAAGCTGGGCAGGGAAAAGTTTATTGAGCGTGTCTGGGAATGGGTGAAAAAGTCACGGCAGACGATTACATATCAACATCAGAGATTGGGGGCTTCCTGTGACTGGACTCGAGAGCGTTTTACCCTTGATGAAGGACCGAGTCGAGCGGTTCGCACCGCCTTCGTCCGCCTGTATAACAAAGGGCTGATTTATCGAGGAGAGCGGATTATAAACTGGTGTCCCCGCTGCCAGACTGCCCTTTCCGACCTGGAAGTCCAGCACAAGGACGTAGCGGGTAGTCTGTATTATCTCCGTTACCCTCTAGCTGACGGAGATGGTTTTGTCACCGTGGCAACTACCCGGCCTGAGACTTATCTGGGAGATACTGCGGTGGCAGTGAATCCTGAGGACAGACGTTTTGAAAAGCTGGTTGGCAGAAAAGTTGTCCTTCCAGTCATCGGGAGAGTGATCCCCATTATTACCGATAGCGCTGTTGACCCCACGTTTGGTACCGGTGCGGTCAAAATCACTCCAGGCCATGACCCTGTGGACTTCGAAATATCAGAGAGGCAAGGTCTGCAGATCGTAAACATATTGAATCCGGATGCGAGCATGAATGAGCAGGCTGGTCCGTATGCCGGGCTTGACCGCTTCGCCTGTCGCCAGAAGGTGCTAGCTGATTTTGAAAAGTCCGGCCTGCTGGAGAAGATTGAACCACATTCACATTCGGTGGGACACTGCGACCGCTGCCAGACGATGATTGAGCCTCAGGTGAGCAAACAGTGGTTTGTTAAGGTAGCGCCACTGGCTGAGGCTGCAATAAGAGCCGTCACCGATGGCAGGATCACCATAATACCGGAGCGATTCACTAAGGTCTATCTTAACTGGATGGAAAATATCCGTGACTGGTGCATAAGCCGGCAGTTATGGTGGGGACATCGGATTCCAGTGTGGTACTGTGGCAAGTGTGGAAAGCTCACGGTCTCTGTCGATGAACCATTGGCATGCGACCACTGCCGCTCTGACGATATCACCCAGGACCCAGATGTTCTTGATACCTGGTTCAGCTCAGCGTTGTGGCCTCACTCGACTTTAGGCTGGCCTGATGCCACTGAGGACCTGTCCTATTTCTACCCTACCTCGGTTATGGAAACGGGGTATGACATATTGTTTTTCTGGGTTGCCAGAATGATCATGATGGGGCTGGAAGACACCGGTGATGTTCCTTTTCATACTGTTTATCTCCATGGTCTGATTCGGGATGAAAAGGGCGAGAAGATGAGCAAAGTGCGGGGGAATGTCCTTAATCCGACTGACGCAATACAGAAGTATGGCACAGACGCCCTCCGATTCGCTTTAACCACGGGTACCTCGCCAGGGAACGATATCAATTTGGGCTCTCACAAGCTGGAAGCAGGACGCAACTTTGCCAACAAGTTATGGAACGCTGCCAGATTTGTATGTCAGAGCCTTGATGCCGAACCTATAAAAGGTCAGGCACTAAATGAGGTGGCAGTCCTGGCGAGGTTAAAAGGCGTGGACATGTGGCGAGCATTAGCTATGTTGGTGGCAGCGCGTGCGGAGCCAATAGAAGACCGCTGGATTCTGAGCCGGCTTAACCGTCTGGTCTCGGATGTAAGCGAGTTGATGACTAACTTCCAGTTTGGCGAGGCTGAGCGGCAGATTCACGACTTTTTCTGGAGTGAATTTTGTGACTGGTACATTGAGATAGCTAAGATTCGACTATCCGAGCCAAATTCCTCCCCTCTGCCAGTGCTATCACTTGTGTTGGAGACAACACTTCGCCTCCTCCACCCCTTTATGCCATTCATAACTGAGGAGCTATGGCAGAACTTGAGGCTACGCTTGCCCAATGGGAGCTTCGATTCGGATTCTATTATGGTTGCTGCGTATCCAGTTGCCAACGGGAAAACCTTTGATCCGGAGGCTGAGCGGGTGATGGAATCAGTTATAGAAATCATCCGCTCTATACGTAACGCCCGGGCTGAACATAAGGTGCCAGCTTCCAGGTGGATTGAGGCTCGTGTTTACACTGACGAGCTTCAGCCAGCCCTAGCTTCGAAGTCTAGGGCTATAGAGACACTGGCGAAGGCACAACCACTGACCATTCTGAGTCGCAGTCAGAGACAGACGAAAGAAGAGAAAGCCCTAATTCTGGTATTGAAGGAAGCTGAGGTGGTTTTGCCTTGGTCAGGTATGGTTGATTTAGCTGCTGAGAGAAAACGTTTGCAGGGGGAAATCAGCACACTTCAGAGGGAAATCGAACGTCTGGAAAGAAGGCTGAAAGAAGAAGCTTTCGTGTCTAAAGCACCAGTGGTGGTGGTGGAAAAGGAGCGAGGGAAGCTTCAAAGTTATCGGGATAGGTTGCACAGGCTGGAACAGGAAGTGGCACAGCTGGGCTAACAAGTGCGCTCTGGAGCGGTCATATTTCAGGTCATTGTCAGGGGTGTAGTGATGGGAAGGTTGTGCAGGGATTGCTACCCTTTGCTTCGCGTCGGCAGTTTAATTTGGCTAGCCGTCTTCTTGCTGCCAAGTCACGTTCCATCTTGAGCAAGGCTTTCTTGGTATCGCTGGCAACACGGGACTTATCACATCTCTCGACGCGATACTTAAACAACCAGTAGGTGAATTCCTTAAATTCAGTCATAGTCATAGATTTACGTTTTGGGTACCGTCGTTCCTTTCTGAAGCTGTCAAGCAAAGTCTGCTGGCTTTCCGCATAGATCCGTCGATATGCCTTGTCCAGGATGTCCTCATGCCTGTTCGAGCCCAACGCCCGGCGTTCCTTGCGGATCTCCTCCACCACAGCCGAAAGCAAAGCTTCCTCAGCCAATATTCCGTATAGATAATTAAGATAAGCCCGATATTTGGCGGCACCAATTAATTTCTTGAATTCTCCGTGGGGAAGCTCTAATGGTGGACGGTCGAAGAAAAGAAGGTCAACTTTTTCTTTTTCTGGAATGGAGTCACTGATCTCTTCGCACAGGCGCTCAGCCAGTAGCAGCCAATCAAAAGCCTCACCAGCAATTAAGTAACGATAGTGCCGCCCATGATAGTCCTCCTCGGCGCTCTTCCAAAACTTAATAGCCTCGAGGAGAGCGATATACCAGTGCTTGCCGCTGGCTATGGCTTTTTTCAGGTGGTTGATGGCTCTGACATCGCCTGCAAGCATAGCTTGGGTTTTTTGCCTCTGGTTCGCTGACACTTGAACAACCCCACACTGACGAATGCTCGCCACCATGGCTGCGAGATTTTAGCTTGGCTTTTTAGCCCAGAAGCGCAACACAGCTACGACGCTCATACGGTGGCTATAACCAGGTGTTAGCTCGTTAGAAATGCCATCAATGCTTCCACTGGTCTGGTGTTCAGTATGTGTTCAGGCTGACACCAGCCGCGGCGGGCAATGCCAACTCCGAAGCGCATGAAACCTAGCTGGGCAGCACTGTGGGCATCCGTGCCCAGTATCAACTTTACTCCTAGTTCTCGTGCTCGGTAGATATGGGTATCTTTTAAATCAAGTCGGCTCGGCATAGCATTTATTTCCAGGGCTTTGTTGTGCTTTACCGCGGCTCTGAAGACTGCTTCTAAGTCGACAGCCACTGGCTCTCGCTCACCGAGGAGACGGCAGGTTGGATGGGCAATTACGTCGATATGCGGATTTTCGATAGCACTCAAAGTGCGCCTGGTTATCTGCTGTTCGCTTTGCCCCATAGCCGAGTGAATGGCAGCAATAACCACATCTAATTGGGCTAGAAGCTCCTCGGGTAGGTCTATGCTGCCATCGGCGCGAATGTCCACCTCTATACCACAAAGCAGGCGAATTCCACCCAGATGCTGGTTTAGCCGTTTGATTTCGTCAATCTGCTGGCGCAGTCGCTCCTGGGTCAACCCGTGGGCAATGCCACGTCCACCTGAGTGGTCGGTGATTGCCAGATACTGGTAACCGAGGGCTTTGGCTGCCTGTACCATAGCTTCAATAGAGTCATGCCCATCGCTCCAGTTGGTGTGAACGTGAATGTCCCCTTTTATATCTGACAGTTCCACCAGCCTCGGTATAGCATTTCTTTCAGCCATTTCTACCTCTCCCACATCTTCTCTCAGCTCTGGCGGTATATATTGCAGTCCCAGCCTGTGGTAGAAGCTCTCCTCAGTAGCGAACTTTTCCAGCCTGTCTGTGGTCAGGTCCGTAATACCGTACTCGCTCAGCTTAAGCCCCTGCTTCTGCCCTCGTAACCTTAAGGCGATGTTATGCTGCTTGCTGCCGGTGAAGTACTGTAGCAGCGAGCCGAAAGAGTCATGTTCGACCATCCTCAAGTCAGCCTGCAGCCCCCCGGGCAGTATGACGCTGGCTTTGGTGGGACCCTTAGCCAACACCTCCCTTATCTGGGGCAGGGCAACGAAAGCATTAATGACCTCCTCCGGGTTATCGGCAGTGCCCATAAGGTCGATGTCGCCTACAGTCTCCCTGAAGCGACGCAAGCTGCCAGCAGCGGTCAGGTTTTTCACACCAGGTAAAGGTCGAAGGGCATTCAAGATCGCATCCACCACGGGCAGGGCTTCGCCTATAGGAATACGCTGATCCTTGCGACGCAGAGCTTGGATCTGCTGGAGGATATTGTCCGCTGTCTTTTCTCCGAGACGGAATAGTTTAGCAACTCGACCGTCTTTGATAGCCTGTTCCAGCTCGTCAACGGACTTAATCCCCAGCTCGCTGGACAGCCTGTTTGCTGTCTTGGGACCGATGCCGGGAATTTCCAGAAGCGTAGTAATGCCTTCTGGAAATTGGGCTTTAAGCTCCTCGTAGACATGTAACTTACCGGTGGTCACCAGCTCAATAGTTTTCTTAGCTATTGCTTCGCCGACGCCAGGGATACTCTGCAAGTCCTCGCCTTCTTCAAGCATGATTTCAATTTCCTTGGGCAGGTGCTCAATGGCTCGGGCTGCCCGCTGGTAAGCCCGGATCTTAAACGGGTTTTCCCCCTTGAGCTCCAGCAAATCAGCCATATCCTGGAAAACTTTGGCAATAGCAGTGTTTTTCATCAGCCCTCTAAAAAGTATAGGCGAAGAAGAACTATTGTTCAAATTAACTTGTTAATGGTGCTCAGACGTTGAAGCTTTGATCATCTGTCGCATCCTGTCACAATCAGGGTCTCGCCACGATTGAAGAAAGACTCGAAACTGTCCTTAAGCCATTGGTAGTAATCGTCATCGGTATACCGGCAGAAGGCTTCTACAAGAGCTCTTTTGCTGATATCCTCAGGAATTTCCAGCCCCAGATCATCAGATTCCCAGCCAAGGAATTCTTCAACAACATCTCGGTCAGGCATGTTTTGCCCCCTTGGGCTTGTATGTGCCCCGTGGTTCTAACAAGCGGCTCTGTGCTAGTTTCTCTTTCTGCGGGACCGACTTCTTAGTGCCCAGAAGTCTATATTGATCCACATTAAACCTTCTTCCAGGCGTAGATTCGACCGGTTTTTAATTAGAGTTTTCAGCGACGCTTCTCTTGCTCGCGTGACTATAATGTCATCTTGGATGAGGAATCTGTTCAATATGTTTGCGACAATACGCTCAAAAGTTGTTCCCTTTACTGCCCTAAGCGATTGGGCAACCCTGTCCAGCATTGCTCAATTGCCCCCTCTTTTTACCTCCCGCAGCAGTGCTTGTATTTTTTGCCCGAACCGCAGGGGCAGGGCTCATTACGACCCACCTTTCTGCCCGCGGGGACGGCAACCCTCCGAGGTTGTCTTGCGGCTGGGGCTTCTTTCACTGTGATGTTGACCTTATAGATAGTGTGAACCACCTCATAATTGATGCCAGCAATCAGGCTTTCGAATAGCGCGTGCCCCTCTTTCTTGTAGACGACTATGGGCTCTATCTGGCGTATAGCGAAAAGACCAGCCTGCTGGCGTAAGTGGTCCATGGCGGTGAGGTGGTCCTTCCACAAAGTGTCAATAGCCCGAAGCATCACCAGCCTCTCCAAGAGGCGCATGTTTTCGAAGCCCACCTCGTTTTCCCGCTGCTGATACAGCCGCTCAGCATAGTCAATCAGCCTCTGGATGATTTCCTTCGGCTTCATCCTGGAAAGAACGGTGGGGTTGAGCTCGGGTGGCAGTGGAAATATGGTGGCGAGGTCTTCAATCAGACCCTGAAAATCCTGTCCCGCTGCCTCATGGCTACAGTGTGCAGCTACCGTTTTCTCGATTTCATCGCGGACCATAGACAGGATGTTTGCTTTGAGATCAGCGCCTTCAAGGATTTTTCTGCGCTCGGCGTAAATCACCTCGCGGTGCTTGTTGACCACATCGTCGTATTCAACGAGGTGTTTGCGCATATCAAAATGGTAGCCTTCCACCCTCACCTGGGCATTCTCTATGGCTTTGCTGACCATAGGATGTTCAATAGGCGTGTTCTCATCGAAGCCAGCCCAGTCCATGAAGCTTTTAATGCGGTCACCTCCAAAGCGTCGGACCACATCGTCTTCCAGTGAGACATAGAAACGGGAACTACCAGGGTCACCCTGTCTGCCAGAGCGACCGCGCAACTGATTATCAATTCGTCTAGCTTCGTGTCTCTCGGTGCCGATGACGTGCAAGCCACCAAGCTGGATTACTCTGTCATGCTCCTCCTGCCATTCTTTTCTGTCACGCCCAGCCGGATTGCCGCCGAGGATGATATCAACGCCCCGACCAGCCATGTTGGTAGCAACGGTAACAGCACCTATGCGCCCAGCCTGAGCGATTATGGCAGCTTCTTTTTCATGGTATTTGGCATTGAGCACCTGATGGGGTATGCCTCTCCTTTTGAGGAGCTCGCTCAAGTGCTCGGACTTCTCTATAGAAACCGTGCCTATGAGTACCGGTCTGCCCTGCTGGTGAAGGTTCTCAACCTCCCGGGCGACGGCTTTGAATTTAGTCTCTTCATCCTTGTAAACTTGGTCCGGATAATCAATGCGGATCATGGGCTTGTTGGTGGGGATTACCACCACTTCAAGCTTGTAAATCTTGTGGAATTCCTCAGCCTCGGTGGCAGCTGTGCCAGTCATGCCCGCCAGCTTTTTATAAAGGCGGAAATAATTCTGGAAGGTGATGGTGGCTAGGGTTACGCTCTCGCGCTGGATTTTGACCCTTTCCTTAGCCTCAATGGCTTGGTGAAGCCCTTCGGAGTATCTGCGACCAAACATGAGCCGACCGGTGAATTCATCCACAATGATGACCTGCCCGTCCTTGACCACGTAGTCGCGATCTTTTTTGAATAGCACATGGGCTTTAAGGGCATTTTCTAAGTACTGGTTGAGGGCATAGTTTGCCGGGTCATATAGGCTCGGAGCCTTGAGCAATCCCTCCCGGCGTAGCCATTTTTCCATCTTGGTCATGCCGGATTCCGTCAGGTATACCTGGCGTTCCTTTTCCTCAACCGTGTAGTCCTCATCCATCCTCAACTGGGGTACCAGGCGAGCGAAAGTATAGTATTTTTCAGCGGCTTCTTCAGCAGCTCCGCTTATGATCAGCGGAGTGCGGGCTTCATCGATAAGTATGTTGTCCACCTCATCGACAATAGCATAGTTGAGTGGACGCTGAACGCACTGGGATAGGTCTATAGCCATATTGTCCCTGAGATAGTCAAAGCCGAATTCGTTGTTGGTACCATAAGTAATATCGGCTTGATAAGCCTGCTGGCGAGTGATAGGGCGAAAATGGCGCCAGCGGGTGTCTTTTTCATCGGTGTAGTCGGGATCATAAAGGCGGGCAGGCAGATGTTCCGCGGGGCTTTGGGGTGGGTAGATGCTGGCAACGGTCATTCCCAGCGCATGGTATATTGGACCCATCCAATAGGCATCACGCCGCGCCAGATAATCGTTAACGGTAACGAGATGGCAGCCATGACCAGTCAGGGCGTTAAGATATAGTGGAAGGGTAGCGACCAGAGTTTTACCTTCGCCGGTCTTCATTTCGGCAATTTTGCCCTGATGGAGGACAATGCCACCCATGAGCTGGACATCATAATGACGCTCACCTATGGTGCGCCTTGCCGCCTCTCTCACCGCAGCGAAAGCCTCAGGTAGGAGATCATCAAGGGTCTCACCCCCCCTCAGCCGGGCTTTGAACTCATCAGTCTTGGCGCGGAGCTCGGCATCGCTGAGCTTGTGAAAATCAGGTTCAAGGGAATTGATCTCAGCTATAATAGGCTCAAGTCGTCTCAGTTCCTTCTCGTTGGAATCTATAAGGCTACCTAGCCATTTAAGCATCGTTCTTTTACTCGAACATTGCGCCTATTGAGAGGCCGGTGTGAATACGGTGAATAGCTTCACCGAGGAGCGGGGCTATGGGCAGTACTGTGATTTTGTCCAGCTTTTTTTCTTTGCTCACAGGAATGGTATCGGTAACCACCACCTCCTTCACCGGCGAACTGGCTATTCGTTCCTTTGCTGGTCCAGAGAAGACGGGGTGGGTACAACACGCATACACCTCAGTGGCGCCGTGCTCTATCAGCGTATTTACCGCGCCGACAAGAGAACCGGCGGTATCGATCTCATCGTCAATGGTCAAAGCGCGCTTGCCCTTGACTTCGCCGATGACGTTGAGGGTCTGGGGGGTATCGGCATTACCTAGTCGCCGCTTCTCGATTATAGCCAGCGGGGCATTAAGCTTGGCTGCCATATCACGGGCATGTGCCGATATGCCGATATCGGTGGCGACGACTACTAAGTTATCCAGTGCTTTCTTTTTCCAGTAGTCGCTGAGGATAAAAAGGGCGGTGAGTTCGTCTACTGGTATATTGAAGAAACCCTGAATTTGAGCCGCATGAAGGTCTATGGTAAGCAAGCGATTGGCACCGGCGGTGGTGAGGAGGTCGGCTATCAATCTTGCAGTAATAGGGACACGGGGCTGGTCTTTTTTGTCAGTGCGACCATAGGCATAATAGGGAATGACGGCAGTGATTCTGCCAGCAGAGGCACGCTTGAAGGCATCAATCATGATGAGGAGTTCTACTAGATTCCTGTTCACCGGGGACGACAATGGCTGGATGACGAAGACGTCTCGTTCACGAACATTTTCCAGGATGCGGACGAAGATATTCTCGTTGCTGAACTCGAAAACATCGGCTTTACCCACGGGTATGCCCAGATATTCGCAAACGGCTTGAGCCAGTGCCGGATGCGCATTGCCGGTGAACACTTTAAGTTCATCCATAAGACGCCCCTACAATAGTGAAGTGTCATACTAATTATAGCACCAGATGGCTTACTGTGTCCCCTGCCACTGTGTTTGTCTGAATTTTCTTGGGACGCTTCTTTGGACTAAAGTTCCGAGGCTCGCAGGACTAGGCTATATGTTTGGCTATATGTGTGATGTATAATACTTACGACGTGAGCAGAGCAAACGTAGGGCTGATCCTCAAGTTGCTGAGCGCAGAATATGGCAGACGTGACTGGCAGCCACAGCAAAGCGCAATTTCAGTGCTGGTTCAGACGATCCTTTCCCAGAACACCTCAGATAGGAATTCAGGGAGGGCTTTTCAGCGTCTTTTGGCTTCCTTCAATCATTGGAATGGCATAGCTGATGCTGATGTTAAGGAGATTGCACAGGTGATTCAGGGTGGGGGCTTGGGGAAGGTTAAAGCCAGGTATATCAAGCAGGCGCTAATCGAGATACGGCACAGGTGTGGTAGGTTCGAATTGAACTTTTTAAAGCGGATGTCCGTTGATGACGCTCGTGACTGGCTGAGGCAATTGCCTGGTGTGGGCATGAAGACAGCCAGCTGCATATTGCTTTTTGCTTTTGGAATGCCAGCTTTGCCGGTGGACACACATATTTTTCGTGTTGCGAAAAGGCTGGGGTTGATCGATCCAAAAGTCTCTGTGGCACAGGCTCATAAGCTGCTGGAACAAACCGTTTTACCTGACGACGTCTATCAGTTTCATATTCTGTTAATAGAGCACGGCAGGAAGACGTGCAAAGCCCACAGACCCCACTGTCTAAAGTGTGTTTTGCGTGGAATATGTCCTAGCGGTGAGGCGTGATAGGGAATAGGGCAACTGCCGATACTGGAAAAACTTCAAGTTCAGACAGAGGAGGCTAGTTGATGAGAAAGACGACGCGGAACTATATTATAGATGTTATTTTCGCTCTGGCGATGTTATTCCAGGGTGTTACAGGGTTTGTGCTGTGGTTCGTTTTGCCCGGTGGAGGCTACAGGTTCAGAGGAGGTTCAGGTTTGGACGCAGCAACTCCCGCCTTCTTGTTTTCACGGCATACCTGGCTCGAAATTCACAAATGGCTGGCAGTGTCTCTGCTTATCCTTTTCGCTGTGCACCTGATAATACATTGGCAGTGGATTGTAGCCATGACAAAGTCTTACTTCAGGCAAGGAAGTGCTAACGGGGAAACAGGAAGCTCATCAAGGTTCGCTTGATTATGGCAGTATCAGGGGCGTCTTTTTATTTCCTGATATTTAAAGCAAAGGTGCAGGCCGTAATCATAACTGCGGCAAATAGCGCTAGTACAAGAAATTCGGCATAGATTGGCAACAATGAACTCGCTTCGCCAAGCGTTCCCCAGCGTAAGGTATCCACTCCATAAGTCAGCGGGTTTATATAGCTGAAGCTCTTGAGCCAGCTTGGAGCCGAAGTCAATGGGAAGAGAGCACCGCTGGTGAAGAACATGGGCATAATCACCAGACTCATAATGAAGTTGAATGCTTCCATGCTGGCTATCACTGAGGCAATAAGCAAGCCAATACATACTAGCCCGACGGCGATAAGAATCATGGAGGGTATCAATATGATGACGGACAGGGGACTGAGATGAACACCCACCAGAAAAGATAGTGGTAATAAGATGGAACCCTGAATAAGGGCGCTCGTCCCACTGCCTAAAGCTTTTCCAATGACAATGGAGGCTCGTGAGACAGGTGCTACCATTATTTCCTTCCAGAAACCGAATTCTCTATCCCAAATCACAGAAACGCCAGACCACACGGAGGTGAAGAGGAGAGTCATGGCAATTATCCCGGGGAAGATAAAAGTTTGGTAGTCCTGTATTGAGGACAGCGCCACGCCGCGCATACCTCCACCAAAAACCAGTAGCCAGAGCGCAGGTAATATAAACGAAGAAATAACGCGCGACCTCTCACGCCAGTATCTGGTAACTTCACGCCGCCACAATCCGTGGATTTTCCTAAACTCCCTCATCTTGCTTGCCTTCCCATGATATATTTTCTGAAAGGTGATTCTGCCTCTTCCTCTCTTATCTCTCTGCCAGTGTAGTTCAGAAAGACGTCGTTTAGCGTCGGTCGGTGAACGGATACTGAACTTACTTCCACTCCAATTTTGGCTGCAATTTGGACCAATTTTGGTAAGAGTTTCTCTGCGTTTGATACAGTGAGCCTAAGCGTATTTTTTGAGGGGTCCACTTGAGAAGTGAGTTTGAGCTCAGCCAGTCTGAGGGCAAGTTTTTCTGGTTGCGTGGCAGTGATTGCTATGACATCGCCTTTCATGGCAGCCTTCAAATTGGCAGGAGTGTCAACCACCTTTATTTTGCCGTAGTCTATGATGGCTACTCGGTGGCAAAGCCGGTCGGCTTCTTCCATATAGTGAGTCGTTAGGATAATGGTGATCTCACCTGTTTGAGCCAGATTTTCAATATATGTCCAAAGGTGCTCTCTAGTCTGGGGGTCAAGGCCCAACGTAGGTTCGTCAAGAAAAAGCACCTTTGGGCGATGAAGTAGACCTCTGGCTAATTCGAGCCGCCTCCTCATACCGCCTGAATAAGTTCTCATAGGATCGTCAGCCCTATCTTCTAATCCGACCAGATTTAGGATCTCATCTATGCGTCTCTTAGCCGGTGCTGCTGGCATATCATAAAGGCAAGCATGAAGTTGCAGGTTTTCCCTGCCAGTGAGGCGGTCATCAATGCTTGGCTCCTGAAAAACGATGCCGATGCTACGCCTGACATCTGCTGGCTGTTTGAGAATGTCGAAGCCATTTACCGTAGCTGCACCTGAGGTCGGGTTGATAATGGTGCACAACATGGAGATGATGGTTGTTTTCCCGGCACCATTCGGGCCAAGAAGACCAAACACTTCACCGTAGTTTATTGTGAGGTTCAATCTGTCAACCGCGGTGAGGTCGCCATATTTTTTGGTCAGGTCCCTGGTCTCAATGGCAAATTTGCCTGGGTATCTATTTGCCATTTAACTGTCTATTCCCGGCGTGGGGAAGCGCTGGCACATAGAGCGCACCTGTTGAGCTACTTCCTGCTGCACCTTTTTGTCCCCGAGGTGGGAAAGCACTTTGATGATGAAGGAGGCGATAGTCCTGGTTTCCTCAGGACCAAAACCACGGGTGGTAATAGCGGGTGTGCCCAGCCTGATACCGCTGCTAATTTGAGGTGGTCTGGGGTCAAACGGTATAGAATTTCTGTTTACCAATATACTGGCAGCTTCAAGAGCTTCCTGGGCAGCTTTGCCAGTTATACCGACTGGTGTAAGGTCAACGAGGATAAGGTGATTATCGGTACCCCCGGAGATCAGGCGTAAGCCGTGCTGCTTAAGCTCAGCGGCGAGAACCTGAGCATTTTCCAGAACCGCCTTCTGGTAGGCAACAAACTCGGGTTGCATAGCTTCGAAAAAGGCTATGGCTTTGGCAGCAATGACATGCACTAATGGTCCACCTTGCATCATAGGGAAAACAGCGGCATCAATTTTCGAGGCCAGCTCTTGCTTGCATAAGATAAAACCACTCCGGGGACCGCGCAGGGTCTTGTGAGTGGATGAAGTTATTATCTGAGAGTAAGGAACAGGAGAAAGGTGTAAATTTGTTGCCACTAGTCCGGCTATGTGAGCCATATCTGACACAAGTAAAGCTCCAGCCGCATCAGCGATGTTGCGGAAGCGGGCAAAGTCGATAGCCCGAGGATAGGCACTGGCTCCGGCTATTATCAGTTCCGGCTTGTATTTCAAGGCTAGCCTTTCTATTTCGTCGTAATTGAGACGTTCGGTTTCCCGGTCAACCCCATAGGGGATGAAGTTGTACCATTTTCCCGAGAAGTTGACTGGTGCTCCATGAGTTAGATGACCACCATGGCTTAAGCTCATCCCCATAACAGTGTCACCGGGTTGGAGAAGGGCGAAATACACCGCCATGTTAGCTTGACTGCCACTATGGGGCTGGACATTGGCATGCTCAGCATTGAACAACTTCTTGGCTCGTTCGATTGCCAGGCTTTCGATGGCATCTATGTTAGGACAACCGGCATAATAACGGTGTTGTGGATAGCCTTCAGCATATTTGTTGGTTAGAATAGACCCTTGAGCCCTGAGCACTGCTTTGCTGGCATAATTTTCAGCGGCAATAAGGTTTATAGTATCCTTTTGCCGCCTGGCCTCAAGCTGCAGAAATCGAGCGACTTCGGTGTCTCTTTTGGGGCTATTCAATCCTACTTCTCCGGAAAATCTAGAGAATGATACCATCCTCCCAAAGTAAGGTCAACGTGTTGGAGGCTTTGACTGGCACAGGTAGGTGGTCCCTTGCCAAAACTGTCATCGTCCTATATACTTTTGCCATCTCCCTGGAGACGTGGTTTTCAGTGAGTTTTTGTATCGGCAAAGTGGCTTTGGGTATGGTCTGGATAATGTTGGCAGTATTGGGCTGTGCCTGCACTGTAGCGCTACAGTCTGATGGTAACAAGCCGCCCGAAATCACACGCCTTGAAGTTGAGCATGTGAACATCTATCCTCACGGGAGCTCGAAAATCAAATGCGTTGTTTCGGATCCTGATGACGATATAGTGCAGTTGAAGTGGTCATGCACTGGTGGTAGTATAATCGGCGATTGGACTGATGTAACCTGGCAAGCACCGAATGACTATGGTGACTATCATATTATGGTCATTGCTAAAGACGGAAACGGAGGTGCTGTAAACGCAATTGTGACCGTCAGCGTGGTGCCCAGACCGCATTCGGGCTGTTGCGGGCGTTAGCAACGAGAAGATTTGTCTCAGGAGCTGTAACGGCTTTATGACGAGGAAAAGAATCGGGATTGGGATTGCCGCTATGGCGCTGGCATCATTGGTATGCGCTGGGGGGTGTGGTAAAACAGAAACAAAGCTGCCAGAATTGAGGATACTAAGCCATAGCATGACTGTGCACGGGTTCACCGGGGCTGAACCCCAGAGTTCGGCTGTGGTAATCGGGAGGGCTCAGAACACTGGTGATATCAACATGAAGTTCGCGGTGGTGGCAGTTAAATTTCTTGATAAGAACAAGAACCTGATAGCCACCGGGTCAGCAGTTAGAGGAAACCTGCAACCTGGTGAGATATGGGATTTTACCGTGAAAACCGTTGGTCCTGATGCCTGGAAAATCGTGAGCTATGATATTACTGGCAGCGCTAAACAGTAGTCTCGGCAAGTGTGGCATAGCCTCGCTCCATTGTTTTGGATTTTGGGGATGCAAATGCCTGTTATAACGTCTGTCGATAGGCAAGGCGAAAAATGTTACCACCAAGGGGGAACTAAAGATGAACTTTTTTAGGTGTAGTCTAGGTGTGATCATGGTCATTGCGATAGTGGCAGCATTGTTGGGCGCTGCCTGTGGTCCAAAGGCACCACAGCCAACATTGCCGCCGCCCGCTGGGAATCAGCCACCGGTGATTTCCAGCCTAACCTCAGCCAAAATGCAACTTCATCCTTCAGGCACCACTGAGATTCAGTGCATAGCCCAAGATGCAGATGGTGACCAATTGGACTTCAAATGGGCATGTACTGGAGGTAGTTTTAGTGGCGCTGGACCTACCGTTATCTGGCAAGCCCCAGCAGCTTACGGGACCTACACTGTTACGGTCACTGCTTCTGACCGTAAGGGTGGTTCGGCACAGGCTAGCCTGACGATAACGGTTGGCGCTAACCAGCCGCCGGTGATCTCTAGTCTGACCGCCAACCCTTCGGGAATTCTCTACGGGGGTAGCACCACGCTAACCTGTATTGCCAGTGACCCCGATGGTGATGTAGTCAGATATAGCTGGTCAGCTAGCGAGGGAAATATAACCGGGGTGGGCAACAAGGTCACCTGGGTGGCACCCAATAAGGGGGGGAACTATAACATCACAGTGGTTGTGAGCGATGGTAAAGGAGGTGAGACTAGGGGCAATGTGATGGTTAGCGTGGGGACAGCCCAGAGGACGATTACTGTTACTCCAGTAGCTCAGGAGACCGGCACGGTGAGCTCGGATGGGGATAAGGATACCTCTCGGACCAGGTCAGGGGATGATGAGAATAACATTGGCTATCGCGCTTTCTGGAGCTTTGACGTCTGGAGCGTGGCAGGAAAAAGGATAGACAATGCCAGCCTGAAATTCACTACCAGACAGATAGTTGGCAGTCCATTCGCTCAGGCTCCCACAGGGCTTGGTGGCTTGTGGCTGTGGAAGGTCACATATGGAGATAAGCTGCCAAAGTTCGATTTTACCGGTAGCAAGCTGCAACAATCTACAATTCTGACTCAGCCGCCGACGATGGTTGACGTGACCCCTGAGATAGCTCAAATAGCCGATGCCGCTATTACACGTTTCCAGGTGGAAGCTCTATTCCAGTGGGTAACCAATGGCAACCGTGTTGCTGAATGGATTGAGTGGTCAGAAGTTGTACTTGAGATAACCTATTCCGAGAAGTAAGCCGGTTCTTTATAATGGGGCACATAAGTTAGCCTTTTTAACGCATCTTATGTGCTCCTTTTTTCTACATGAAAATCTGCTATTCGACGTGATGTGCGCCCTTAAGGACAGTTTGTCCGATGCCAGTCAAGAGCTTCACATGACACCAGAAAAACTTCGGGCTGCGCTGGTCTTTGACATATTGCAGCTATAGTGGTAATATAAAGCGTTAGCAGTCTTAGAAGGAGAGTGCTAAAAATGCTGAAAGGTCTAACTCCTAGAAGAGAAGCTGTTCTGGGGATAATAGTTGGTGAATATATCGCCACTGCGGTACCTGTGGCTTCGGAGGCTATTTTTCGTAATTATAAGCTGGGTGTTAGTCCGGCGACCATTCGCAATGACATGGCATATCTGGAGGAAGAAGGCTATATTACAAGACCTCATACCTCGGCTGGCAGTGTGCCCACTGACAAGGGTTATCGCTATTATGTGGCATCACTAGCCAAGGAGGTTGAACTTCCTCTGGAGGAACAGCAGCGAATTCGTAAGCTTTTCTACGAGGTGGAGGAGGAATTTGACAGGTGGCTGAAGCTGGCGGCAGTTATTGTAGCTCGTCTGGTTAGAAATGCGGCTCTGGTCACTTTCCCCAAACCAAGGCAGTGTCGATTTAGACACTTGGAGCTAGTGTCTTTGCATGAATTCCTAGCTCTGATGATTTTGGTGCTCAGTGGAGCTATACTAAAGCGGCAGCTTTTGTCTTTTTCCAAACCGGTCACTCAAGAGCATCTAACCACATTGGCTAACAGGCTGAACGTGGCTTACTCAGGGCTGAACAGCTTGGAAATTTCGGTTAAGAAGTTAGAGCTTTCGCCGGAAGAGGAGCAGGTGAGAGAAGCTGTCTTGGACATAATGGCTGCGGAGGATGAGGCAGAATATGATGAGCCTTATCTTGAGGGGTTGCGCCTCATGCTGGAGCAACCTGAGTTTGCCCGCAAGGATAGGATGTTAAGCATTATGGAATTAATGGAGACGAAGGGGTGGATCAGCTCTGCTTTTTCAAGGTGGTCGAGCGATGCAGGAGTACAGGTTGTAATCGGCGAAGAGAACCAGGATGAGGCATTGCGCGATTTGAGCTTGGTTTTCAGTCGCTATGGAATTCCCGGCAGGGTTGGTGGCACCATCGGCGTAATCGGACCGACACGGATGGACTATCGCCGGGCTATCTCTACAGTAACTTATATGTCCGAAGTGTTGAGCGATCTAGTAGCCGGAGTTTGCCGTGGCGACTAGAATCTTAAGGAGGATTTGGATTGACCGAAGAAGACAGAACCATACCTGAGAACGAAGTCTCTGAGTTGGTGGAAGGTGAGGATTTAGAATCCTTAAAACAGGCATTAGCCAAGGAGAGGGAGAAGGCTGAAAGGTATTTAGCCAACTGGCAGAGAGCTGAAGCTGACTTTCGAAATTATAAGATGCGCGAAGAACAAGAGAAAAAGGAGCTGATAAATTGGGCCAATTCCACATTGGTTTGTGACATATTGCCAGTGCTCGATGCTTTTGATCGTGCCTTTCAGGGGATTTCCAATACGGGAAAAAATCTCAGTTGGGTCACCGGTTTCAAGCAGATCCAACGGATGTTGTTGGACGTTTTGAACAAGCACGGAGTGACTGAAATGAGGTGCCTCGGTGAGATATTTGACCCAAGCCTTCATGAGGCAGTTGCACAGGGAGAAGGAGAAGAGGGTATGATAATTGAGGAGGTTCGGAAAGGGTATAGATTAAAGGACAAAATGCTTCGGGCACCTCAGGTAGTGGTAGGGAAAGGAGGTCAAGTGTTAGCACCAGAAGCATCAGAAAGGGATGAGAGAAATTTAACAGACAGCAAGAGCTAAGTTAGAAATCCAAAGTCACAAGGAGGACAACATGGGAAGAGCAGTTGGCATCGATTTAGGTACTACATTCAGCCTAGTGGCAGTCATTGAAGGCGGTGAGCCGAAAGTGATCCCCAATGCTGAAGGTGAAAGGCTTACACCTTCGGTGGTGGCTATTGATAAGAAGGGAGAGCGGCTGGTAGGGTTGCTGGCAAAGCGGCAAGCGATTACCAATCCGGATAACACTATTTTCAGCGTGAAAAGGCTCATGGGGCGCAAATTTAGAGATGCAGAGGTCCAGTACGATATAAAGAGGTTACCTTACAAGATAGTTGAAGCCAGTAATGGCGATGCCTGGGTGGTGATGGGGGGCAAGCAGTATAGCCCGCCAGAAATCTCAGCCATGATTCTACAAAAGCTGAAAATCGATGCGGAGGCTTACCTTGGCGAGAAGGTCACCGATGCCGTTATTACCGTGCCTGCCTATTTCAATGATAGTCAGCGTCAGGCGACTAAAGATGCTGGAACGATTGCTGGATTAAACGTACTGCGGATAATTAACGAGCCGACTGCTTCGGCTTTAGCTTATGGTCTGGACAAGAAGCAAGAAGAAACCATTGCCGTTTATGACCTGGGGGGTGGCACCTTTGATATTTCTATCCTTGAGCTTGGCGAAGGTACCTTCCAGGTGAAGTCGACTGCTGGTGATACCCATCTCGGTGGTGATGACATAGACCAGAGGATAATGGACTGGCTATGTGATGAGTTCAAGAAGGAAGTGGGCATTGACCTAAAACAGGACAGGATGGCGTTGCAGAGACTGAAGGATGCTGCGGAGAAGGCGAAGCGGGAGCTATCGACAGTAGGACAGACAGAGATAAACCTACCTTTCATCACAGCTGATGCCTCTGGCCCCAAGCATATGAATATAACCCTGACTAGGGCAAAGTTAGAGCAACTGTCACTCGACTTGCTGGAGAGGACAATTGGTCCTTGTCGTCAGGCTTTGAGCGATGCCGGCCTTACTGCGGCTCAAGTAAGTGATGTGATCCTGGTTGGTGGTCAGACGAGAATGCCCAAGGTGCAGGACATAGTGAGACAGTTTTTTGGCAAGGAACCAATTAAGGGTGTGAACCCAGATGAAGCAGTAGCTTTAGGAGCGGCTATTCAGGCGGGTGTACTCAAGGGAGATGTAAGAGAAGTCCTACTGCTGGACGTTACACCGCTTACCTTGGGAATAGAGACGTTGGGTGGGGTAGCTACACCGCTTATACCGCGTAACACGACCATTCCAACCTCGAAGAGCCAAATTTTTAGCACGGCGTCTGACAATCAGCCCAGCGTGGAGATCCACGTGATACAGGGTGAACGTCCTATGGCAGCAGACAATCGGACTTTGGGGCGTTTCATACTAGATGGTATTTTGCCAGCGCCAAGAGGTGTACCCCAGATTGAGGTTACCTTTGACATTGATGCCAATGGCATTCTTAATGTCCGAGCGCAAGATAAAGGCACGGGCAGGGAACAAAAGATTACTATAACCGCCTCCAGCGGTCTGAGCAAAGAAGAGGTGGAGAGGATGCGAAGAGAAGCTGAAGCTCATGCTGCTGAGGATGCCAAGAAGAAAGAAGAGGTGGAAACCCGCAATATGGCTGATACCATTGTTTATACTGCTGAACGGACGCTGCGCGAACAGGGGGATAAAATTCCTACGGACCTCAAGCAGGAGGTCGAAGGTAAAATAGCAGCGGTGCGCTCGGCTCTGCAGGGGACAGATATAAATTACGTTCGTAGCACCACGCAAGAACTGTCACAAGCAATGCAGAAGATCGGCGCTGCAGTTTATGGGCAAACTGGGGCTCAACCCCCACCCGGTGGCGCTCCAGGAGGTGGAGGTCCTGGCGGACCTCCAGGTAGTGAAGAGGGAACCGTCGAAGGCGAGTTTAGAGAAGTGTAAGATTCTATTAGTCCCATGGGCTACAGCGGCGGATGCCACTTTCCAAGCAGCATCCGCCGCTTGAATTTTGGCTAGGCGCACACGACTAACATACCTCAAGGAGCATCGCGGTGAGCTAAAAACGATATGCATGTGGTATTGACAGCACGTCTGCCAAACAATAATATAGGGCAGAAAATTTCAGCTTGTGGAGGTCTAATTATATGGGGAAGAAGAGTATAACCTTAAGTGGTGTGACCATGGGAATAATAGCCATAGTGGCAGGCATTTTGGTTCTGTTCTGGTTTGATGCTATGAGATGGATCCTTGGTATCTTTCTCATCGTATGGGGTGTGCTGGCACTTATAAACAAGTAAATCGATAATAGTATTTTTGTCAATAGTATTTTTGTCTGCTCTAGCTAAACTGCGCGTTGATCGGAGGGTATAGATCATTTTACTAAGGAGGTGAGAACCAATGGCACTTTTTGCATTACCAACTCCTGTGGGACTACTCTGGGGAATTGTAACACTTATCTTTGGCATCATCGTGATGATTTTCCCAAAGATCCTCAACTACCTTGTTGGCATCTACCTTATTGTAGTTGGGTTGTGGGCTATTATAGCTGCATTCTGACGGCCGGATGTCGGGCACAGCCCGTCAGTATGCGAACTATTGAAGTTGTTGTTTGTGTGGTATCCTGCTATGCTAAGGTGTGCTTTACTTCGGTACATGTGGTTTCAGCTATAATGACTGGGTGGGTAACTTTTATCCCCGGGGCATGCCACGGCAGAAATGGCTTAGTTACTATTCTGAGGAATTCAATGCTCTAGAACTGAATTCCACTTTTTATGCCTTGCCCAAGCTTTCCGTTTTGGAAGCTATGGTTGCCAAGACGAGGGAGGGTTTTTTGTTTTCTGTCAAGGCGAATCAGGAGATGACGCACCTACGGAAACAAGACGACAGAGTTTTTGCAGCTTTTGTCAATATACTTAAGCCCTTTATTTATGCTGGAAAGCTGGGCTGTGTGTTAGCTCAGTTCCCTTACAGTTTTCACTTTAATCGTCAGAATCGAGATTATCTGGAACTTTTCCGACAACGGCTCGGAGATTTGCCATTGGTAGTAGAGTTTCGCAATGCTGAGTGGCTGAGGACAGAAGTTTTTGACTGGATGAGAAGTCATAATATCGGCTTTTGCTGCGTTGATGAGCCACAATTGCCCAAACTTTTGCCCCCGTTAGCTGAAGTCACCAGCAAGATAGGTTATGTGCGATTTCATGGACGTAATGCAGCCAAATGGTGGCAGCATGAGCATGGGCACGAGAGATACGATTACACATACTCGGTAGAGGAGCTCAAGGAATGGGTGCCGCGCATAAACAAGCTGAGTAGTCAGGCGGAGAGGACTTTTATCTTCGCTAATAATCACTGGCGTGGACAAGCCATAGGTACTATCCGCCAGCTCCGAGTCATGGTTGACTAGCTTGTTTTCCTATCTAGCATAAGCTAGAATATTGCTTATAAAGCATGTCAATTCAGGTTTGTGAGATGACTGATTTTGCTGAGCTATATGAACGTTTAAAGCGAGAGCAGCAGCGTTTGATCTCTGAACTCCAGCAGTTGAAAGTCGAAGAGAAGTCTGCTGATGAACAGCGGGAAGGTAGCCCCTTTGGAAAGAGGGAAGAAGGAGCTACAGAGGCTTTCGAGTTAGAAAAAAGGCTAGCTCTGGAGAGGCGCTTGACCAGTGCCTTGGCTGAGGTACAGCACGCCTTGCGGAAGTATGAAACAGGTACCTACGGCATTTGTGACCTTTGCGGTAAACCGATAGAGCCAGAAAGGCTTGAAGCATTGCCTCACGCGAATTTGTGCCTTGGATGCAAGGCGCACCAGGCGAAAAATGTCAGGGGTAAATCACCACGCTAGTAGGTGGCGGATAGTCTCATTCCTCATCATTGCTGCCGTTGTGGCGGCGGTAGACCAGACAAGCAAGTCTTGGGTTAGAGCTAATTTAGACCTCAATGAACTGGTGCCTGTGGTCGGCCCTTTGAGCTTGACACATTTGCGGAATACTGGTTCAGCTTTCGGACTTTTCGCTAATCAAGCGTTCCTGTTGACACTCGGTGCCATCGTTGGTTTGCTAAGTATTTTATTATTCTACCGCTATCTTTCACGGTTCAATGTTCTTGGGAGCTTCTTGGCTTTAGGTCTGGTGTTTGGCGGTGCTGTGGGCAATTTGATAGACCGGGTGCGATTTGGCTATGTTACTGACTTCATTGATATTCGCCTGTGGCACGGTTTTCACTGGCCAGCTTTTAATGTTGCTGACTCGGCTATAACAGTTGGAACTATAAGTTCTGTCGCCTTCATCTTTTGGATACTGAGAAAAGGTGATGGTAAATCCTCCCCAACTTGAAGTTAAAACACTTCAGGTCAAAGAATCAGCTGTTCGACTGGACAAATATCTGGTCAAAGAATATCCCGAACTGTCACGCTCCCGCGTGCAGAAGCTGATTGGGCAGGGCTATATCTTGGTTAACGGATGCCAAGTCAAAGCGAGCCACAAGCTGAGTATAGGAGACAGCATTAGTGTTTGCCTGCCGGCTGCTGAACCGATTTCGCTTGTAGCTGAGCCCATCCCACTGACCGTAATCTATGAGGACAACGACCTTTTGGTTATAGATAAGCCTGCAGGGTTGGTTGTTCACCCCTCCCCAGGTCATACGTCACATACCTTAATTAATGCTCTTTTGGCTCGTTGTCCTGATTTGGCTAGTTTTGGTAATACTATGAGACCGGGCATAGTTCACCGTCTTGACAGGGACACTTCAGGCTTGATGGTTATCGCCAAGAACAGCTCAGCCCAGAAATATTTGATCAATCAGTTTAAAACTCGCTCAGTCTCTAAAGGTTATATTGTCTTGGTAAAAGGTAAACTAACTCCGAGCAAAGGTATTATAGATGCGCCTGTGGACCGTGACCCATCTCATCGTAAACGTATGGCAATTGTGAGCGGTGGTAGAAGGGCTATAACCAGATATAAAGTCATGGAATATCTTGATGATTATACCCTGCTTGAAATTACCACAGAGACTGGTCGAACGCACCAGATTCGAGTCCATTTATCGGCTATTGGCTTTCCTGTCGTTGGTGATCCGGTTTATGGTGTTAGATCTGCTTATGTTAAGCGACAGTTTGTCCATGCCCATAAGCTAGGCTTCCATTTGCCGTCCGGAGGATACCGAGAATTTACCTGTGACTTACCGTGTGAGTTGAAACAAAGCATACAACTCATTATGGGAGCAAAGGTCTAGGCTTTGTTTTGCCATTCCCTGTTGCCTAGTATATAAGCAATGTGCTAAAGTGTATTTGAAGAGAGGTGTCTGATCATGAAGGGTGCCGATAAATCTTTTGAGCAGATTAAAAAAGGTCAAATTGGGCGTGAGAGCGAGCTGTATTCACAAATGCTGAGCAAGAGTGAGTTCGGGGATTTAGAGACCTTTGAGGCTGATTCTGCCGTCCGGAGAAATGAGTTGCTATTCAAAATCCAGAACGATATGGAAGATACCAGGGTTGCCTTGAAGCAGGCTGAGCAGCTTACTGAGCGGCTGCGACGAAGATTGAACGAGCTTGAAGGCATGTATCGCATCCTGACTAAGAAATAAGGTTTCTAACAGACCAGCAACTCTCCTTTGTGGCTTTTCAATATATGAGTCGAACGTGGAGTTGGCTTTAGCGAGCATATTTGACAGTCCCCGTCCTTGATATGAAGCGAAGCGGAGCCGCGTCCGGTGGTCAAATCACATTGTTGAGGGTAAGGCTCTGGTTCTGCACCTCTTGCGATGGGAAATAAGCGTTCTCGAGGAGGCAAGGTTTGAAACAAAAGCCAAAGGAGTTTGCCCTAGAGTACGCCGGCTTCTGGATTAGGTTTGGGGCAGCTGTTACTGACTTACTAATTTTGGGGTTGGTCGTTGGGATAATATACTGCATTTCGTCAGCTCCGATAATCTGGTTGACAAGTGGTGCGGTGCTCTCTTTTATCTATTGGTTGAGCTTCTGGATGTGGCGAGGCCAGACACCTGGGAAAATGGCAGTGGGAATAAAGGTAATCCGAACCGATAGCTCTCCCATCACCTGGCGATATGCCCTTCTCCGTTGCGCAGGCTACATTGCCTCAGTGGCTACCCTGTTTATAGGCTTTATCTGGGTTGCCTTTGATAGTTGTAAGCAAGGCTTACATGACAAGATTGCTGATACTTATGTGGTGAAATTACCAGTAAAACAAGTATTATTCTCAGGTTCTTATGCCCGAAGTGGGGTCAGCTGTGTCTGAGATAAGAGTCCGATTTGCCCCGAGCCCGACAGGTTATCCACATTTAGGCAATATTAGGACTGCACTATTTAATTGGCTGTTCGCCCGTCACAATAAGGGCACTTTTATTTTGCGTATCGAGGATACAGATGTCGCCCGTTTGGTGCAAGGAGCAACCGAGGCTATAATGGAAAGCCTCCGTTGGCTAGGGCTTGACTGGGACGAGGGTCCCTATTTCCAATCACAAAGGCTTCAGCTTTACCGCGAGGTAGCAGATTTGTTGCTGAAGGAAGAACATGCTTACCATTGTTACTGTTCCCCAGAGCGACTGGAGGCTATGCGTCAAGAGCAAATCAAGCGGAAGCAACCGCCGGGCTATGACCGCCACTGTCGATATCTGACAGTTAAGCAAAGAGCTGAGCTCAAGAGAAGTGGAGTTATCCCCGTGGTTCGTTTTAAGTCACCTCTTGAGGGGCAGACTTCATTTTATGACCTGCTACGCGGCGAGATAGTCTTTGAGAACAATACTCTGGACGACTTTATCCTGCTGAAGTCTGATGGCTATCCTACTTACCATCTGGCAAATATAGTTGACGACCACCATATGAGAATTTCCCATGTCCTTAGAGCTGACGAATGGCTGGCTAGCACACCCCGTCATGTTTTGTTGTATCGGGCACTAGGTTGGCAGCAACCACATTTTGCCCACCTGCCTATGATTTTAGGACCGGACAGGACAAAGCTAAGCAAGCGACATGGAGCTGCAGCCATCACTGAATATCAGGAGAAAGGATATTTGCCAGAGGCGATATTCAATTTCCTGGCTTTACTTGGTTGGTCATTAGATGATAAGACAGAGCTAATGACACGAGAGGAAATTGTAAAAAATTTCTCTCTGGAACGGATCAGCAAAGCCGCGGCTGTGTTTGATAAGGATAAACTTCTCTGGATGAACGGAGTCTATATCCGGGGCTTGAGTCTGGAAGAATTTTCTCAGCGTGCTCTACCATTTTTGGAAAAGGGATTACCACAGGAGGTCAAACGACCGTTAAATGTTGACTACGTTAATCGCATCATGCCTCTTATTCAAGATAGAGCCAAGACTTTGTCGGAAGTGGTACAGCTCAGTGACTTTTTCTTTGCCGACAAGCTGGAATATGAGGAAAAGTTGCTCTTGGACAAAGTCGAACATGGAGAGGCGATCAGAGCGCTCCAGGCTTGTGTTGCTAAATTGGATGGGCTGGTAGGTTGGAATGCAACCTACTTGGAGGCTGTCGTCCGTCCGATGGCAGATGAACTAGGATTGAAGACCGGTGTATTTTTCGGTCTGCTGCGCGTGGCGGTTACGGGGAGGACAGCAGCGCCACCGCTGTTTCAAACTATGGAGGTATTGGGCAAAGAACGATGCCTTAAACGTATAGGAATAGCCTTGGAGAAACTGCTAGCTAGTAAATCCGATTGAGCTAGAGCAAGGCAATTGGCGGTGGTTTTTTAGTATGGTCTGTTCAGGGCTACCGCTCCGAAACGTGGCTAAAACTTACATCACATTGGTAAACACTATTGTGTCTACAGTTTCTGACATTGGGGGCAAAAATAGCTGCCGCGACCACCGATAGCAAAGCGCTGAATAGGTGTGTCACATACGGGACACGGCTTGCCGCCGCAATGAGCAACCTTGAAGTTAGCTTGGGCGGTGCCTATTTCACCGCCGGGGAGTCTGTAGGTGTCGACACTGGCGCCCTTGCTCTCAATAGCCGAGCGCAGAACATGCTTAATCGCTCGATAAAGGTTTTGGACTTCCCGGGGCGACAGGGTATTAGCTTTGCGTAGGGGATGAATTTTAGCTAGGAACAAGGATTCATCGGCATACATATTGCCGATGCCGGCAATAACAGTTTGGTCAAGCAGAACAGCCTTTATCGGAGCTTTGCGTCGGTGCAGTCGCTGGACTAAAGCCTCAGGGGTGAATTCAGGAGACAGTGGCTCGGGGCCGAGCTTGCCGACGATAGCCAGCTCATTTTCCGCAAGCCGGATTTCTCCTAGCCGCCTGCGATCGGTAAAAACAACACTGCTGCCATCGTCCAGGTAGAAAACGACTCTTGCATAGCGGTCAACCTGTTCGGGATTTAAAAGCAAAGCCCCAGACATCCTTAGGTGAATGATCAAAGTCCCACCGCTGGATAGACGGAAAACGAGGTATTTGCCACGACGTTCAAGGCTGGTAATCTTTTGCCCTACGACTTTGCGACAAAGCTCCTCTGCCGAAAGCTGCCGTAGCGGCTTAACATCGCAGATGGCAACCCCGGCAAATCGCCGTCCGATTAGATACGGAGAGAGTTCATTCTTTATGCTTTCAACTTCAGGCAGTTCAGGCAATTTATGCCATCTCACCCCAGTTTTTGCCCAATTTGATGTCAATTTTCAGTGGCACGCTGAGCTTCATGGCTTGAGGCATTATTTCTGCCACCAGTCCTCTCATCACATCTATTTCCTCAGGGGGTACCTCGAAGACAAGTTCATCATGGACTTGGAGAATCAGCCTGCTTCTCAAGCTCCGTTTTTTCATCTCTCGGTGGAGGTTGACCATGGCAATCTTTATAATATCGGCGGAGGTACCTTGTATCGGCATATTTATCGCCATTCTTTCAGCAGCTTCTCTAACTTGACGATTGGGTGAGCTGATCTCGGGTATATAGCGCCGCCTGCCCAGCACAGTTTGCACATAACCCAGCTCCCTTGCTTCCTTCTTCGTCCTTTCAATATATTCCTTGACCATGGGATACTTCTCGAAGTAAGAGGCGATGAACTGACCTGCTTCCTCCCGGCTGAAGCTGGTAGCTTGCTCTAAGCCATAGTCGCTCATACCATAAATGACACCAAAATTAACAGTCTTAGCCACGCGCCGCATCTCTGAGGTCACCTTGTCTGGTGATACGTTAAAGACACAAGAGGCAGTGGCGGTGTGAACATCTTCGTCTCTAAGAAAGGTGGCAATGAGCCCTGGGTCTTGAGAGATATGGGCTAATGCCCTGAGGTCAATTTGAGAGTAATCGGCGGATAATAGATACCATCCGGGCTCAGCGACTATGGCTTGTCTTATTTTGCCGCCCAGCTCACCTCTCACCGGTATGTTCTGTAAGTTCGGTTCGCTAGAGGAAATGCGACCGGTAGTTGTGCCTGTCTGGTTGAAGCTGGTGTGGAGCCTGCCTGTCTTAGGATTAATGAGAGCAAGAAAAGCATCTGTATAAGTGGACTTAAGCTTAGCCAACTGCCGGTATTGTAAGACAAGCTCAACGATGGGATGAGTTCCACGTAGTTCTTCGAGGGCGGCAGCTTCCGTCGAATAACCGCTCTTTGTCTTGCGTGACCTGGGGAGCCTCAGTTCCTCATAGAGGACCCGGGATAACTGCTGAGATGAGTTTATGTTGAATCTGTAACCAAGGGTATTGTAAATCTCCGCTTCCAGCCTGAGCAGTTCCTTTCCTAGACTATGGGACATATCTCGAAGCAGTTCGGTATCTAGAGCAACGCCATTTCTTTCCATAGCTACCAGTACCGGAACCAGAGGCATTTCCACCTCATTGAACAGTTGCCACAACCCTTCCTTGTTAAGCTCGTCCTGGAATACGCTTCTAAGCCTCAGGGTGATGTCTACGTCAGCGCAAGCATACTCGGCAACCTGTTCTATCGGAGCCATCGCCATGGAGAGCTGCTTGGCTCCCGTGCCAATTATGTCAGTGATTGGAGTCATCTCAATCCCCAGCTTTTTAAAGGCTAGCGCTTTGAGATTTAAGGGCTTCTCACCCAGCAGATATGCAGCAATCATGGTGTCGAAGGCGAAGTTCTGTAGGTCCACTCCATATTCAGCTAGCACCACCATATCAAATTTGCCGTTTTGGGCTATTTTAGCTATTCTGTTATCTTCAAGTACGGGTTTGAGTCTGGCAATAACCTGGGATAAAGGCAATTGTGCTGTTTGACTTAACCCTCGGTGGCCTACCGGTATATAACAGGCTTCGCCCGGCACTGCTGATAGTGAGATACCAACAAGCTCTGCCGCCATGGCTTCCTTGCTAGAAGTCTCCAAGTCGAAGGCAAGCTCTTTGGTTTGTGATAAGCGTTCGATAAGCTTATCTAAGGCTTGCTCAGTATTGAGTATAGAGTAGTTTTTTGTGGGTGCGGCGTGACTCGGACTCGGAGATGACACAGGTGATGTCTCTATTTCCTCTGGAAGCCTGGAAAGTAACTGGACAAAGCCCAGCTCCCGGAAAAGCTCAACCACCTTTTGTCTATCATAAGAGCTGACCTTGCAAGCATCAAGGTCCAAGGTTATGGGCACATCAGTGACAATCGTTGCTAGCTCCTTGTTTTGAAGAACTTGTTCTTTGTAGTCAAGCAGTAAGGCTCGTAGTTTCTCAGGATTTACTTCAGCGATGCGAGCATAGATCCCTTCAATGCTGCCAAACTGTTGGAGGAGTTTGACAGCTGTCTTTTCACCAACGCCGGGGATGCCTGGAATGTTGTCCGAGGGGTCGCCGATGAGGGCTTTAAAGTCAGCGAGTTGGTTGGGCGATACACCATATTTCTGTGCCACGCCTGTCTCATCGTAGATCACCGTGTCACTGAAAGCCCGCCTTGGAGACATCACTTTTGTGCTGGGTGAGACAACTTGTAGGATATCATTGTCTCCAGTAACGATAATGGTGTCCACATTTTGCCGGCTTGCCTGGTGGCTTAAGGTGCCGAGAACATCATCGGCTTCATAGCCATCGACCTCAAAAGTTGGTATGTGGAAAGCGTTAACTAGTTGATGTACTCGTCTTATCTGGCTCACTAGTTCTTCTGGAGCTTTAGGGCGCTGAGCTTTGTAATCCTCGAATCTCTCGTGTCTAAAAGTAGGCGTGGGGCGATCGAAAGCAATAGCCCAGTGCGTCGGCTTGATTTCATTCAGTACCTTTAATAAAGTGCTAGCGAAACCTTGAACAGCATTAACCATCTCCCCGGTCTTGGATACAGTTAGAGGTGGCAGAGCATGGAACGCTCGATGCACCAGGGCATTTCCATCAAAAAGCAATAGAAGTGGTTTTCGTTTAGCCATAAATCTTAGCTCTACTTTCTAGCTAGCGGACAGATATAGCAGCAACATTTATAAATAATTCATAGTGGGGAGTAACACACCTCTTCTGGGTCATCTCTCTGTTGCAAGACCTTAGCACCGCATTAATTAATGAGCTCTCATTCAGTCCATTATATATCATGTTGACACTCATGGTATACTAAAACACTATCTCATGGAGGGTCAGAGTGAGTGCAAAGGGCCTGCTTTCTGTAGCTGATTTGAGCGCTGCTGAGGTTGAGGAGCTTATCGCCAAAACGTTAGAACTTAAATCCGGTCCAGCTCCACAACTGTTGCGGGACAAGGTCTTGGTCCTCATTTTCGAGAAGCCATCGTTACGGACACGGGTCAGCTTCGAGGTAGCAGTACACCAATTGGGTGGTCGCAGCTTCTACTTGTCACCGGAAGAGGTGGGGCTGGGCAAGCGGGAGCTGCCCTCTGACGTAGCCCGAGTGCTCAGCCGCTATGTAAATGGCATCATAGCCCGTACCTTTTCACATCACACGCTAAAATCGCTGGCAGACTATTCCAGCGTGCCTGTGATTAACGCGCTTTCTGATTTGGAGCACCCTTGTCAGGCACTGGCTGATATGGTAACCATTCGTGAGAAAAAGGGCAAGCTCAAAGGGATAACGCTGGCTTATATAGGCGATGGCAATAACGTGGCTCATAGTCTGCTTTTGGCGGCTTCACTTACCGGTGTTAACTTCAACATCGCTTCCCCACCTGGTTACACGGTGAAGAAAGAGGTGTTAGATACAGCTAGAGAGTTTGCTGCTCGCAGTGGCAGCAAGATCGTTCTGACTGAAAAGCCTAGTCAGGCAGTCGAGCATGCTGATGTAGTTTATACTGATGTATGGACAAGCATGGGGCAAGAGGCTGAAGCCGAGCAACGCCGCAAGGTGTTCGCCGGCTATCAGGTTAATGCCAGTTTGCTATCATTGGCTAAAAAGGACGTGATATTTATGCATCCCATGCCAGCTCACCATGGGGAGGAAATTGCCGTTGGCGTCCTAGACAGTCCGTGCTCAGTAGTCTTTGACCAGGCTGAAAACAGGCTCCACTTGCAAAAGGCATTGCTAGCTGAGATATTTGGTGGTGTGGACTCACCCGATAGCAAGTGATATCCTTAAAAGCATTAACTAAAACTGCCAATCATCAACTGTGAGAACGGTCAGGTTATGAAGCCGGTCGTAGCCATAGTGGGCAGAGCTAACGTCGGAAAGTCAACTTTATTCAACCGCTTGGTAGGCAAACCGGTTGCCATAGTTGAAGATATACCAGGGACAACACGTGACCGGGTCTTTGCTGACATGTCCTGGCAGGGACAAGAGGTGACGTTGATCGATACAGGTGGTCTTGAATTGAGACCAGGCTCTCCCTTGGCACAAAAGGTTAAAGAGCAGGTATCTCTGGCAATTGCCGAAGCAGATGCGATTATTTTTCTGGTCGATGTCCACGATGGGGTGATTACCACAGATGAGGAAATAGCCGATCAACTGCGTAGTTGCAATAAACCGCTGGTTTTAGTGGCTAATAAAGCGGATAATGCCAGATTGGAAAGCCAGATTGACGATTTTCACAAGTTAGGCATCGGAGCTCCAATAGCTATCAGTGCCAAACACGGTCGGGGTATACACAGCCTATTACAGGCGGTAGCATCACTTCTTCCTCAACCCTCTCCGAGTTCTGTCGATTCACAGAGAGCAAAATTAGCAATTGTGGGGCGACCAAACGTAGGCAAATCGATGTTGTTGAACGCTATTGTTGGCGAGGAGAGAGCCATTGTTGATCAAATTCCGGGAACGACCCGGGATGCAGTTGATACTGTTTTTAGTTACAATGGTCAGGAGCTGTTATTGATCGATACTGCCGGCATCAGGCGGCGTGGGCGTGTTGATGTTGGTGTGGAATATTACAGCGTCATCCGAGCTCTGCGTTCTATTAGTCGCTGTGATGTTGCTTTACTGGTTACTGATGCCACCGAGTTTCTTACCGCTCAGGACATACATATTGCCGGTTATGTCAGGCAGGCGGGCAAAGGCATGGTGCTGGTGGTTAATAAGCGGGACCTTGTCCCTGAGCAACCGAGGGAGGTGTACTCTCGGCAAGTTGAGCAAAGGCTGAAATTTATGGCTCATGTCCCTGTCCTTTATGTTTCGGCTAAATTCGGGCATAATATAGACAAGGTAATACCTAAGGCTCTGGAAGTGTGGCAGGAAAGACAAAAGCAGTTGCCTGATTCTGTAGTGAACGAGTCGATTAAAGAGGCAGTGAAGTCTCATGCACCACCGCGGAAGGGCTTTAAGCGGCTAGAGATTATTCGTGCTTATCAGGCTGGTATTAATCCGCCGAGTTTCACCTTACTGGTCAATGACCCGAAGCTTGTGCACTTCTCCTACCAACGCTATTTGGAGAACAGACTGCGACAGACCTTTGGGTTTTCCGGCACCCCATTGAGGCTTCTTTTCAGAAAGGCACCATCAAGAAAGCCAGAAAGAGTTGGGGGTGAGAGAGCGTGATACTTGTCAAATTTGTCTCGGTTGCAGTGATTGGCTACCTTGTGGGGGCTATTCCATTTGCTTTGATAATCAGCAGGCGGATGGCTGGGATTGATATCTCTAAACGTGGTAGCGGTAACATTGGTGGCACAAATGTGTTGAGGGTCCTCGGTTTCAAGGCGGGTGCCATTGTCATGGCTCTCGACTTGGCGAAGGCAATTTTGCCAGTAATGCTCGCCAAGTTCATCATAGATGATAGTGTACTGCACATAAATGGCTTTGCTCTTAATTGGCAATGGGGTCAAGCCATAGTGGCTTTGATGGTGATGGTGGGGCATAACTGGTCGGTATACATTAAATTTCGTGGCGGTAAAGGTGTAGCCGCGTATTATGGCGCTTGGTTTGCCATTTGGCCAATAGCGGCTTTATTTGGCGGTTTAATTTTGATAGTCACAGCGCTAATAAGCAGATATATGTCCTTGGGTTCTATCCTTAGCGCCTTAGGCATCTTGTGTCTCTTCATAATCCTTACTTTGGTCTACAACTCCCCCCCCGTCTATCTGGTTTACAGCTTGGTAGCCGCAGCACTGATTGTTTATCAGCACCGTACAAACATCAGCCGACTTCAAGCTGGTACCGAGCTTAAACTGGGTGAAAGGCATACCAAGACAGAGTTGTGACCGGTCCTTCGTAAGCCTGATCATGTCTAAAGTTGCAGTTGTAGGTGCCACTACCTGGGGGAATACCCTAGGTAGGTTATTGGCGAACAAAGGAATAGAAGTCAACGTCTGGGCAAGGACCGAAGCCAAGGCTGAGGAGCTGAGAAACTGCTTGTCAAAAGTGGTCCCTAATCAGTGTATATCCTTTACCAGCAGTATCGATGAGGCGTTGCATGCTGTAGAGTTTGTGATCTGTGCCGTGCCAGCCCAGCGCATGCGGCAGAATATGAAGTTGATTTGTCACCGTATAGATGATTCCATGATATTGGTAAGCGTAGCTAAGGGGCTGGAGGCAGCAACAGGTAAGAGGATGTCAGAGGTGATAGCAGAAGAAATCGACCAGGTGCCAGCGGAGAGGATCTGTGCTCTCTCCGGACCGAATCTCTCCCAGGAGATTGTTCAGGGCTTACCGGCTACTTCAGTGGTAGCTAGCAATGATATTAACACAGCCAGGAAGGTACAAGAGCTGCTTGATTCTCCCAACTTTTCCGTTTTTGTCAGTGATGATATTATTGGCGTTGAGTTGTGCGGTGCGTTGAAGAATGTTATTGCTTTAGGGGCTGGAATGATGGACGGTTTGGAACTAGGCAACAACGCCAAGGCTGCATACATCACTTTGGGCTGGAATGAGGTCGTTTCATTGGGGATAGCCCTTGGAGCTAGACCCGGCACTTTCTACGGTCTAGCTGGCTTGGGTGACCTGATAGCCACTGGTAATAGTCAGCTTAGTCGTAACCACTATGTTGGTTACGAACTAGGAAAAGGCCGCTCATTGAAGGAAATAACCGCATCTATGTCACACGTCGCTGAGGGGATCGACACGACCATAGCTGCTCGGCGTCTGGTGGACAAACTGGGGTTGAAAGCGCCAATTATAAACCTTATCTACAGCGTGCTGTTTGAGTCCTTGTCACCAGCCGAGATATCTATCCGGTTTAAGAATGGCTTGAAGCCAGAGTCGATAATCTAATCTTCGCTTGATATATCCTCAATTTCCTCGATTCCTTTACGAGCTTGCTCTTTTGGGATCTCGGCTGCAGGGAGTATTTTTGCCAGTTCTTCGAAGAGTCGCCGCTGCTTCATATCCATGGATTGAGGGGTGACTACCCGAATTAAGACCAGTTGGTCACCTCTACCCTTGCTATTGAGGTGGGGTATCCCTTTACCTTTTATGCGGAACACCTTTCCGTTCTGAGTGCCAGGTGGTATATTTAGCGTTGTTTTGCCATACAAGGTTGGTACTTCTATATTATCGCCGAGAGCAGCTTGAGCAAAATTAATGGGTAGCTCGCAAAGGATGTCGAAGCCCTTGCGCACGAATGTCTTGTGAGGTCTTATGGAGACAGTTATGTAGACATCACCCGGAGAACCACCATATCTGCCGGCATCACCCTCGCCACTTAAACGGATCTGACGGCTTTCATCTATACCTGGGGGAATGGAGACCGTCAGTCTACGTTTGACCTTTTCCTTGCCATTACCTTTGCACTGACGGCAGGGGTGTGTAATGATTGTCCCTTCCCCACGACAACTAGGACAAGTCGCAGTATGTGTGAAACGCCCAAACAGACTTTGTTGGATCCGGCGTACCTCGCCGCTGCCATTACAATTAGGACATTTTTGCGGGTTTGTGCCCGGGTGACTGCCAATGCCATGGCATAAGGAGCAGTTTTCCACCCGCCAAATCTCAAACTCCTTATCTGCGCCAAAAACAGCCTCCTCGAAGGATAAGGTTATATTAGCTCGCAGGTCAGCCCCTTTTTGAGGAACACGGCGTTGAGCTCTTGCGGTCGTAGCACCAAAGAAAGCATCAAAGATATCCCCTAAGCCACCAAAGCTGAAATCTTCAAATCCGAACAAATCCGACGTAGCGGCACGGCCATACCGGTCATAAGAGGCTCGCTTTCTGGCATCAGAAAGGACTTCATAGGCTTCGTTTATCTCTTTGAATTTTTCTTCGGCCTCAGCATCTTTGTTGTGGTCGGGATGATACTGGAAAGCTAGCCTGCGGAAAGCTTTCTTTATCTGCTCGTCGCTGGCATTCTTGGGCACTCCGAGTATCTCATAGTAGTCTCGATGGGTTCGCATAATTAGCCTCAATATTTCAGTATATCCAATAAGCCGACTCATGGGCAAATTTTACGTAGACCGAGTGTTTATAACTGGTTTTTCTCAATGTCACACTAGCCTACCGTGTTTTTCTGTGGCGATGTAGAAACCTCACGCACATCTGCAAACACCCATACACCGTCTGTTGAAAGGGGGTAATTTGTGTTGTAAATGGAGGTGATGTATGATTAGTTGGCAAATGAAGGAGAAGATCAGACAAGTTCTTGCTTCCCGACAGAAGGTTAGCTTTAACGGCAAGGGGCTAATTAGGGCGGCGGTTTTGGTTCCCATGTTCTCTAAGGATGGAGAATATCACCTCCTGTTCACCAAAAGGAGTGAGCGGGTACCGTCTCATAAGGGGCAAGTGTCCTTTCCTGGTGGAGCAAGCAGCGAGGTCGACCTTAGTCTTTTAGATACAGCTCTTAGGGAAAGCTGGGAGGAGATTGGTCTAAAGGCATCAGATGCGGAGATTCTTGGAGAATTGGATGATACTCCCACGACAACATCGGGTTTTAGTATCTCACCTTTTGTGGCTTATATCCCTTATCCTTATAATTTTATTCTGAATCATGATGAGATAGACGAAATTTTTGATGTGCCGATTTCCGCCTTGTTGCACAAGACCGATTGGAGACAGGAGAGTTATGAGTTTTGCGACAAGGTTATCGTTACATATTTTTTTGAATACAAGGGACGAGTTATATGGGGTGCTACAGCCCGGATTGTGCAGCAGTTTCTCGGAGTCTGGGAACTGGCAAGTGGAGCTCAGGAGTAAGTTTTTTGGCTTCTGCTTTACCGTCAATGATTCGTCTTTATCTTCGCTTTGATTTGCCTTGACCATTAACCCCGTAGCGTCAGTTGATGTCAGAATGGGCACCATCTGAGGACACTGTCCCACCCCTGTTACACGAGACACTTAAATACTTGACAAAGCCTTAAAGGGCTATTTAGAATGCCCAGCTAATAAGCTAAAAAGGCTATGCCAGATAAAGACTATTATGCCATCTTAGGCGTTGGCCGTAATGCCAATGACAAAGAGATAAAGCAGTCCTATCGGCGGCTCGCCCGTAAATATCACCCTGACCTTAATCCAGGAAACAAGACGGCTGAAGCCAAGTTTAAAGAGATAAACGAGGCGTATGAGGTTCTTTCTGACCCAGAGAAGCGGCAGAAATATGACCGTCTCGGTGACCAGCGGCAACATGGCGCCCAGTTCGCCGAAGCCAGTCGTGGGGCTCGACCAGATTTTGCCAGCGGAGGTGGACGCACCACCTTTGAATTCAATGACCTAGATGAACTAAGTGATGTTCTTAGCGATGTTTTCCGGAGATTTGGCAGCAATGTGGGTTCAGCTCGCCGAGGTGCCGGTGCAAGGAGCATTGGACATCCTGTAGAAGTGACTCTGGAGGAAGCCTATTATGGGACAAAGCGGGTTATTCAACTTCAAGCTGAGGAGACCTGTTCGGTCTGTCGTGGTAGCGGGAAGGATGGCAGAGTGCGATGTGCCAGCTGCGGAGGGTCGGGCAGGCTGCTCAGACCCAGGCGACTGGAGGTCAAAATCCCACCGGGAGTTGCGGACGGTTCCAAGGTGCGTATTGCTGGGCAAGGTGCTAAGGGCTCCGACGGGTCTAAAGGAGACCTCTATCTTGTGGTCAAAGTATTACCCCACCAAGTTTTTGAGCGCAAAGGCGACAACCTCTATGTCGAAGTGCCTGTCCCATTAGTCACTGCTATGCTTGGTGGCGAGGTTGCAGTCCCGACACCAAAGGGTCAGGTAGCCCTAAAGGTACCACCGGAGACTCAGAACGGGAAGGTTTTCAGACTGGCAGGTCAAGGTATGCCACATCTGAACGATTCTTTGCGAGGTGACCTGTTTGCTAAAGTCAAAGTGGTGTTGCCAACGAAGTTGACGCTGAAAGAGCGACAGCTATTTGAACAGCTACGAGTGTATCGTCCTGGTTAGGTATTGATATAGGATTGCCGAGGTGGTAAGATAGAAACGATTTAACAAATTCTCAACCTAAATATGTGATAAGTGTTGCAGCAAAAATATTGGGCGTGGAGACGCACGCTATGTTACCATGAGAGACTCGGTCTGGTTGAGCATATCGTTCTAAAGGGAACTTGGATACTATTAGAAAGCGGATATTGAGCGCCTGCATCACATTAAGACCTTGATGGATGAATTAGGTATAAGTTTGGCTGGTATGGGAGTGGTACAGCCCATCGCCGAGAAAGTGGCAGAGATGCAACGCGTTATTCAGGAAATTGAGTTCGAAACTAAGCAACTCAGGGCATCTGAGATGTCAGAATAAAGTTAAAAGGGGGTTAATGATGTCAGAAACAAGGACCAAGACAGAGCTCCAGCCAGCTAAGTGGCAGATCACAGCAACAACTATACGCTGTGATTTAGTAGACGATTTCGTTACCATTATGGTCAATAAGGACTGGTCGACAAGGTGTGCCTGGTATAATCGTTACAAGCAGAAAGCTCTTGAGGACAAGAAGCTGAAATTCGATAAGAAAATCAGGATTAAGATAGAGAAGTGCAACGGTCCTGAGTGTTCTAATGTCACTGGCTACCGGGATAAGCTCATCAAGGAGGAGTTTGGCGAAAAGTAGCGCGGACTCATGAGACCGGAGAGATTTACTGAGCAAGCTCGGGAGGTGCTAGCTGCTTCGCAAGCCATTGCGAGCCGATATAGACATGTTCAATGGGATGTGGAGCACGTTTTGTTGGCTTTGCTTGAGCAAGAGGGTGGCTTGACCGCACAGATACTGGGAAAGCTAGGTATCAATGTGGAGGCAGTGAGAAAACGAGTTGAAGCCAGCCTTGACCGTGCCCCAAAAGCGTCCTACGAGTCGGCTCAGATTTATGCTACCCCTCGAATTGCTCGTCTAATGGATAGTGCTGCTCATGAGGCTGACCGGCTTAAAGATGATTTCATCAGCACTGAGCACCTGCTGATTGCTATTGCTGGAGAGGCTACTGGTGATACAGCCACAATCTTGAAGGGGTTTGGTATCGACCAAGAGAAGATTTATCAGGCACTCCAGGACATCCGCCGTGGTCATCGAGTTGACAGCCCTACGGCTGAAAGTAGGTATCGCTCCCTAGAAAAATATGGGCGTGACCTGACTGAGTTAGCGCGTCAAGGGAAGCTCGATCCAGTCATTGGGCGGGAGGACGAGATAAAGAGAGTGATGCAGATTCTAACCCGGCGCACTAAGAATAACCCGGTTATTATAGGTGAGGCTGGAGTGGGTAAGACTGCCATTGCTGAGGGACTAGCCCAAAAAGTTGCGGCTGGCGACGTGCCTGATTCCCTAAAGAACAAGAGAGTGATTGCTTTGGATATGGGAGCACTAGTTGCCGGCAGCAAGTTTCGTGGAGAGTTTGAGGAGAGGCTGAAAGCAGTTATGGACGAAGTCCGCCAAGCTAGCGGCGAGATCATACTCTTTATAGACGAGATGCACACTGTAGTGGGTGCTGGGGCTGCCGAGGGGGCAATAGATGCTAGCAACATGTTGAAACCGGCACTGGCTCGTGGTGAACTCCAGTGTGTTGGTGCAACTACCCTGGATGAGTACAGGGAGCATATTGAAAAAGACAAGGCGTTGGAGCGAAGACTCCAACCCGTCTTTCTAGGTGAGCCAAGTGTTGAGGCGACCATAGAGATGTTACGTGGTCTGCGCCCCAGATATGAAGCCCATCATAAGATAAAAATTGATGACTCCGCCCTGGTGGCTGCTGCCAAGTTAAGCCAGCGCTATATCTCCGATAGGTTTCTGCCAGACAAAGCGATCGACCTTATTGATGAGGCAGCAAGTAAGCTGCGGATTGATATGGAAAGTAAACCACCAGAGATTAAGGAGCTGGACCATAAGATCAAGCAGCTCCAGGATGAAGAAGAGTCAGCAGCTCAGAGGGGCGACTATCAGATGGCAGCTGAGTTAAGGTCACAGAGGTTGAAACTTGAGCCGGAGCGTGACCATAAAGAAGCTGAGTGGCGTAATGAGAAGAAAATCGACAGCGTGGTAGACGAGGAAAGTATAGCCGAGCTCGTCTCTAAATGGACCGGCATTCCAGTCTCGCGGTTGCTGGAGGGCGAGGCTGAGAAATTGCTTCATATGGAAGAAAGGCTACATGAAAGGATTGTAAATCAGGATGAAGCAGTTTCAGCCATCTCCGAAGCCATCAGGCGAGGTCGCGCTGGTCTTAAAGACCCCAAGCGACCTGTGGGTAGCTTCATCTTCTTAGGTCCTACAGGTGTGGGCAAGACAGAGCTAGCCAAAGCTCTTGCCCAATTCCTCTTCGATGACGAAGATGCTATGATACGACTGGACATGTCAGAGTTTATGGAGAAGCACACGGTATCCCGACTCATCGGCGCCCCGCCGGGATATGTGGGTTATGAGGAAGCCGGACAGCTGACTGAAGCAGTCCGTCGGCGGCCATTCCGAGTGATCCTCTTTGACGAGGTTGAGAAGGCACATCCTGACGTTTTTAACATCCTGCTACAGATATTGGAAGATGGAAGGCTGACCGATGGTCATGGTAGAACGGTTGACTTTAAGAACACTGTGGTAATAATGACGAGCAATTTGGGTACTGAGGAATTCCAGCGTCAAGCGATAGGCTTTTCTCGGCAGGAAAAGAGCGAGCAGCAGCGGCTGAGAAGCGCTATAGAAACTGCCTTAAAACGCACCTTTCGCCCGGAATTCTTGAACCGGATAGACGATATCATTATCTTCCAGCCGCTGACTGAAGAGCATTTAAAGAAGATCATCGATTTGCTAATCTTAGAAGTGGAAAGGAGGCTGGCAGATAGAGGCATCAGGTTGGAGCTGGATGACGAAGCAAAGTCATGGCTACTCAAAGAAGGGTATGAGCCAGCATATGGTGCTCGCCCATTGCGACGTGCAATCCAGCGCCATGTGGAGAATCCTCTTTCCAACCGTATATTGAAGGGCGACATAAGAGACGGTGATGTTGTGTTTATTGGCTTCGACGGCGAGGGGTTGACTTTTAGCAACAAGAAAAAAGTCAAGGCAAGTAAGTAAGTGGGAAATTCATCACGAAGTGACACCATATTACTCAGTGAGGAGGTTAAACCTCAGTTGTCCAAAAAGACAATCGTGCTGGGTATATTTTCCCTACTACTGACCATTGCCCTGTGCGTTACTGCTGTTTACTACAAAGATTACCTGATAGGCGCAAAATATGTCGCCCAATATGGACTTTTGGGCATGCTGATTGTCGCTTTTCTTGGCGGCAGTTTCCTCAGCCTTTTGGCAATCCCTGTCCCTTACTGGCTTTTGGTATTTACACTTCCCTCCATTCTGGCGCCGAAGATGAACATAGGAGCACCAATAGTAGTCGGAGTTATCTCAGGGGTCGGTGCATGTTTGGGACAGTTACTTACATTTACGATCGGCTATGGGAGCAGGGACCTATATCAGCGAGTCGCCTTTACCTTCAGCAAGCACTTATACACTAAAGCTAGTGATTGGGCGCAGCGACATGGTTCACTGGCTGTATTCCTTATGTCGGCTATACCTAATCCCCTACACCTACCGCTCAGTATTGCTATGGCTTCACTCCGTTTCTCTGTATGGAAGTACTCCATTTATTCTTTGCTTGGTAACATTGTGAAGAGCTCATTGATAGCGTTCTGTGGCTATTTTGGGCTGACATCGATTTTCCGTTTGCTCGGAATCTAAACAGGGTCGTAATTGAAAGGTGCATACCGTCTTGGTCGGCACATTAGGAATATTCCTTGGCTTGGTTACTTGGCAATTAGCTGTCTGGTGTGGCGAGATCTCGCAAAAAAGTAAAAGATATAAGGCTGCCGTTGCTCACGCCCAGAAGCGTGGTAAGCCATTGCTGGTAGCTGGCGGGCCATGGAGCAACAGAGGTATACGGCGATGGCTCAACATGCCAGCGCACGGCAAAGGTGATGTCTGTCTCGACATTGAGCGGCAAGCCTTCGAGGGACATCCCTACGGTGTGATTGGTACCGTCACTCATATCCCGTTTACGGATAAGGCATTTGGAGCTGCTTTCGCCAGCCATTTGCTGGAACATCTGTCGACAATAGATAGTGCCAAAAGGGCATTGGATGAACTCAATAGAGTTGCAGAGGCAGTTTTTATCGCTTATCCATCAAAACAATCCATCGGCGCATGGCTTCACCACGGGCACAACCTCTGGGTCTGGCAGGATGGCAATGCAATCTACCTCCAACAAAGGGGCAATTCACCAGGTGAGAAAACGGCAGTATACCTCTGATTGCAGTGGTTCAAGCGATTTTCTGGTCAAGAATTCACCCACGAGTGGTAATACCAGCATATCAGCAAGCAACTAAGGATGACTGACATAAACAAGAATTTACGGGAGGAAGCCTATAGCTTGGCTCAGCAACTTTTTGACAACGCCGAAGCGGCTTGTAAATTCGCCGAGCAACTTCTGGATATTTGTGCTAGAGCCAAAGATAAGGACTTCCTTATTGTTCATAATCCCGGTGGTTGGGGGAACTCCCAGTTTGACCAATGCCTGGAGTGGGAAAGGAGCATAGTAGCGGGGATCAAAGGCGTTATAGAGGAGATGGGGTATAGTGTCTTGCTGACCCAGTACTTCCGCAGCGGCAAGGGTTGGCGAGAGCAGCTACGAGACTTAAGAGAGCAGTTTCGCTTCTTTGCCCCCAAAGCAAAAATAATGGCAGCCTGGCTGCGATTCATCATGGATCACGTCAAGACCATCAATGTGCTCTTGGTGGGCGTGAGTCAGGGTGCTGCTTTCGGTAGCGCAGTAATGAGGCAGCTAGGCGGACATTACCCGGTCTATAGCATTGAAATGGGCTTTCCTTTCCAGTATAAGTCCTGGCGAGTAATTACCGAGAGAACGGTTCCGGTGGATAGTAATGGGATTAGACCCGATGTCCTGGTGCAAGGAAACTTGATAATTGGGGCTAAGATCCTTTTGGCTGCTCCTTTTAAATGGATCGGTTATCGCCTTAAGGGGAAACAGATGCCCTTGGCTCTGTGCATCAATGCACCGGGACATGAATACGATTGGCGTAACCCTAGGATTCAGAGACCAATAAGGGATTTCCTCGAGGCTAATTTTGGCACAAAAAGAAAGTAAGGGCGAGTCGAGGACAAAGAAAGTGGAGCTTAGCGGACAGCAGTCGACCTTGTTGACTGTTTCAGAAGAACTGCCTTTCCGGCATAAGACCAGCCAGTATAGCACAGAACATTACATGCCAAAACGGCTCCCCTGGAGAAAAGGTTGGTTACTAAAGAAGTCTTTAACCTTGCTGCTAGCTGTTTGCGTCATAGGTATTTCAGCTGGCATTTTCCTCTACAAGGACAGAATAACCGAATTTCGCGATTATGGGTATCTTGGTGCTTTCTTGGCTAATTTGATCTCCAATGCCACTGTTTTCCTGCCCGTGCCTAGTGGATTGATAGTCATTGCGCTGGGTGCTTTCCTGTCACCGCTTCTAGTTGGCGTTGCCGCCGGAGCAGGGGCAGCTATAGGCGAGATGAGCGGCTATTTACTGGGCTACAGCGGCAGAGCTGTAATTAGGAATAGCAAGACATATGAAAGGTCGGTGCTGTGGTTGAAAAGGTGGGGAGCTGTTACCATCTTTGTTTTTGCAGTAACACCTTTGCCTTTTGACCTAGCAGCTATAGCTGCTGGCGCACTGCGTTTTCCTCTGTGGAAGTTCCTAATTGCTTGCTGGCTTGGCAAAACCACGCTATCTTTAGCCATAGCACTCGCTGGGGCATGGGGATGGAAAATTGCTGTACCTTATCTCAGCTGACGTAGTCTTCTGTATATATTATTAATGGAGGATGGAGGTCTAAAGTCGCGCTTTGTCTAAATCTGAGGGTAGCCAAAAAAGCTGGAAGGTGGCTCTTCTTCTATCTCTCTTTCTCGGTTTCTTTGGGGCTGACCGTTTCTACATTGGCAGGAAGCGCTCTGGGATTGTCAAGCTCCTCATCCTTGGAGGCTATGGCGTCTGGTGGCTCAGTGATTTCATCCTTATTGCTAGCGACTGGCGCAAAGACGCCTGGGGCAGACCTCTAAAGCACTAACAGTGCTTGGGTTTCAGTGGACTTTTTGCTCGACTCGCACTGCCAAGGGCAGTGACTGAATCGAGAAAGAATTTGACTGACACTCGAAATGTCTGCTTTGAATGCCATCAGTTCCATTTGTTTCTTCACTTTACAAACCTGAGCAGGTTACCGTGCACGCCGTTCAAAGAAAACAGACCGTTAGTATAGTCTAGAACCTTCTCCTTCATTCCATCGTGTATCGCCAAGGTGCCGTCCTTCTTTAATACCCTGTGCAACTCCAGTAACACTGCCCGTTTTTGCCTGACCTCATGAAAGACGTCACACATCCAGACAACGTCCACACACTCGTCAGGTAAGCCGGTCTCCAAATCCGAGAGAATGAGCTCGATGTTAGATAGGTTTTCCTTGTGCGCTCTTTTTTTCACAACACTTAATTGACGCGGAAAACAATCTAATGCATATACTCTGCCCGTTGAACCTACTATCTTGGCTGCCGGGATGGTAAAATCGCCGGTGCCGCAGCCATAATCTAAGAAGCATTGTCCTTCTTTTACCAGATTGTACCTTTCCCACATGCGCTGAATAGCCCGCCCGCTATATAAAGCTCTCCACAACGGCCACCAGTAAACCCACAACACATAATGTGCCTTATACACCGGGTTTAGCTTCTCCTCAAGAAAGCGCTCTATCCTGTCCATAATTCTCCTTTTTCCTTCCGATGTGAGTCCCGTGGAATTACAAGTGGCGCTTTTTACCTACCTAGCCTTGCCCTCAAATACGCTGGTCAACTGAAGAGCGAATACCACCCCAGTGCAAATTTTTCAGCACTATCTCAGGTGGGAGCTTCTTCTCGATGATGTAGACCAAGAGTGGTCATGACAGTCAATTATAACACACCGTGTCAAATCTCCCGGACTCCCCATCAAAAAGGTAACTGTCAAATGTTGGTCAGTTTGAATCAGAGATGACCGCCAATAAATTATACCGCCAAAATCCGATAAGTTAGCGCCCGGAGAACTCGAGCCCAGGGGCGATTTTAGTGTGGTCCGTATAGAAAAGGTAACCTCTTAACCCCGTAATCTCTTTTGCCCTGTTGTTACCCACATTCCGTTGAGCCGCAATTAATAGCCTAAATATAGGCTGCTTGACATATTTTAATAAGGGATATTGGGTAGTTTGAGAACAACTGCTGTAACATTTCCACGTGAATACCACGGGAAAAGGCTTGCTGAGATGGACTTGGCTGTTTGTGCGTGGGGTGACCCTGACACGGATTGGGCAGCCTGGGTAGAGGCTAGGTTGACTCGTTAGCACGGGGTCAGAGTCAGCGAAAAGCCTGGGCTAAACAAAATGAGTCTATGTGCAATCCGTGACGATCCATCTATTCCACAGACACCTTCCAAAAGTTCCACACCCGAACCACTATTTATGGTGTGTAAACAGACTCAACCAGACTCGATAGGACTGCCTTTGAGTACCATCTGTCTTTACCAGCGAAATCGGGTCATTGTCATCAAGAGCAGAGAGCCAAGGCCAGCCCAAAAGTTGTAGTTTAATGCCTTGGTCAGTCGTGAGACGCCTGCTCACTTGAGTGATAAAATCAGCCTGGCTTCGCTCACCCCCAAAAACTGCCAGATCAGCCCAGCCAACTTCGCTCAGACCAAACGGTTTTTCGGGCACATAATTGAAAGCTTTAGCATAATAGTCATCAGGGATTTTTTCAGGCCTCTGAATCCCTTTCACTGCATAGGGGTAGCTTGTGAATACCAGCATATCCAGTTTATTCGGATCAAACATCTTAAGAACGGTAAGGTCTGCCTCTCGATTCTCCGATACTATCTCACGGGCAAAGGTACAAAACACTACGGTCCGTGGCGACAGTCTCTTAATGGCATCATAGGTTTCATTGTATAGGCTGACGTAGTTCAGGAATCCATTGGGGTCACCGTTCTTCGCCCCGTAACGTTCGTACCAACGGTTAACTTCATTACCAAGAGATAAGTATAATGGTCTAACCTGCCTAACAACACCGACTGCCGCTTCCACATATGCTTTGCGCCACTCCGCATTTTCCAGAGTGCCTTCCCGGATTCCAGGAGGAGTCACTAAGGTCATACCAGAGCCGATGAACGACAGATTAACGATGGGGAACATCCCGTTTCCACGGATATATTGTTCGACGAATGTATCTCCCCAATTTCCCGCTAGCTCCTGAGCAAGTTTGTAGAAAGGAGTGGGTCGCCCCCAAACTGGAACAAAATCAGCTAAAGTGGCAGCCTTCTTATAAGCATCAGCGAATGACTCACCCTTGGACGGTGTCGCCAGGATGCCCATAAAAAATCCTCGCGGCGGTAGCACGGGATGATCTACCGGCGTGACTACTGTTTCATTGCTCACAGGGCTTGCTACCTGATTTGATGGTGAAGTCGAACAGGCGCCTGTCGCTAAGGACAATAACACCAGAGCCAATAAAAGCCAAATCGATGTTATTGATAACCTTCTTTGTCTGCCATCCATGGACTAGCCAGTCATAAATATTAACTCTTTTTGGTTAGAAAGGCAAGGTTCTGTGCTTGGAAGCTCTGGAGTCAGAGTCATGCACTGACAGCTTCTTCCAAATATCGGTTGCTTCGCGATTGCACGCGGGTTTTACAAAACAGAGAAGAGTACAGATGACGAGGCATAGCGAAAGATTTATAATAAAGCTTGCTGACGTTAATTCCTAGGACAGGAGGAATTGAAATTGACCAAACACCTAAAGCTGCTGCTTCAGTTTGTCATCTTCCTGCTACTTTCACTGTTTTTCTCACTGCTACCTGCCCTGCTGGCAATACTAGGGAATACGTCCAGTTATGCTCAGACGCTTTTCAATATATGGTACGGTCTATTACCGCCAATAATCTTACTGCTTCTGGCTTATCTCTTCTACCACAGGGAGGTAAACTGGCTGACTTTCCTAGGTCGGGCTTGGTTTGGCATCGGTACCTGGTTCCTGCTACAAACAGCCCTAGAATCACTGACCAGGACCTCTCCGCTACTGGCTCTTTTGTCTCTGCCAGCTAAGTTCACTGGCGGCCTTTTGGTAAGACACCCAGTCGGCTATGTCACATTCTTCTCCGGTTGGGGACTAATAGCAGGCATCATGGTCTTCTTTTTCGGTGGACTAGGTCTCTACATCTTGGGCAACCGCTTCAAAAACACCGCATTAGCTCACTTTGAGTTCAAGGGGAGCAAAAGGATTGCCTTTATGCTTTCCACTGTCCTATTGGTGGTCTTCCTGGTCATAACACCCCTATCAATTTACGCCATTTCCAAGCCCACCACGGGCAACTTTGCACCGGGCGTATCTGTACCTTCCGAAGAGGAAATTTTTGGCTATATCAAAGATGTGTATAATTTTGGCTCACGTCGCCCCGGTTCTTCAACCTACCATGAAGCTGCTGCTCATCTGGCCACTTGGTTCCAATGCCTTGCCCCTGGAGCAACCACTGCAGAAAGAACAAAGTTCGATTACTGGGAAGAAAAAACGTGGAAGCTGGTATTGGAACCTGGCGGAGGCAAGCCATCGGAAATAGAGTGCTTCTTCTGGCCCTACAGCGCCCGGACGCCACCGGAGGGCATCACCGCCCAGCTTGTCTATCTTGGCTACGGGACTGAAGAGGACTTTCAGGCTGCCGATGTTAAAGGAAAGGTGGCGCTGATATCCTTATCACCTATATACATTGGCTGGAACGAGCTGAAGCTATTCTCCTTTATGGCTTACGACCCACAGGGACTCGCCTCTGGGCAGCGCCATCCATATCCCATCGGTTGGATCCTCAATCTTTTCCATATTTATCCGCGTGTGGAACAAGCCGGTGCCGCTGCTGCCGTATATATTCTTGATGACTACCCTGATATGGGCCCTCTTACTTACTACGCTCCCTACGATGGACAAATCCGCTCCACCCCCAGCCTGTACATAAGGGAAAAAGACGGTGACATGCTAAAACAAAAGCTACAGCAAGGTCCAGTAGAGGTCAACCTAACACTAGATGCAGCTATATCCAGGAGCGGAGGAGATGCAGTCAACATCTATGTTGTTCTTCCGGGGAAGAGGGACAAGAACTTCATTGTTTCCTCCCACTTTGATTCACCCTGGCCCAGCGGTGTTGAGGACAGCTCCGGCACCGGCATTGTCATGGCTCTAGCCCGTTACTATGCCCAGGTGCCAGCAGAACAGCGAGGTAGGACAATGGTCTTCCTGCTCACCGGCTCTCATTTCGTCGGTGAGCCATCCAATGATGATTTCATCCACCGCCACAGGTCAGGAATTCTGGCTGACACCACTTCCATTATCTGCATTGAGCACATTGCTGACAACTGGCCTTACAGCGATCACGTTGAGGCACGGGGTGTCTTCTTTAAGGAGAACCCTGTAGTTATCAGTCTCTATGCCGGTTTGCTTCAGCATTATGACCTATACAGGACTCTGCTGTTTCCCACGGTTACCCCACTTGGCGTTCCTACTGACGCTGGTCCCTTCAGTCGCCATGGCTTCCCTGTCGTCAGCTACATAAGCGGTC
>FWPV01000092.1_pt1 | contig 90887 bp, 71 predicted proteins | sample 2228371 | NCBI WGS metagenome assembly FWPV01 (sample SAMEA103939776, study PRJEB20133) | metagenome
GATGGTTGGTGAGCGAAGTCGAACCAAGTCGAGGTGAGACCTAATAAAAATTGGCTACTGGCAGAATTCCGTATATTCATAAAAGGAAAATTGAGAATAAGTGGATTGAAGTTCCAAAAATGTCAGATTCTGAAAAAACTTCCTCCTTTGAGTACTTTGTGGCTTAAAATCCTCCTCGTTTTATTCGCCCCTGCGGTAGAAAAAAATTGCCACAGATGCACAAATTTCATTGCGCTGGAAACTATGTCTATTTTCCAAATCATTATTGCGGTCCAGCGCTTTTTTGTTTGAATTCAACTTTTACCCTAGGGCTAACGCCCTAGGCTGTCAAAAGTCGCACCTTTGGTGCTTGATCCAAATTGAAGGATAATCTTCCTCCAAAAAATCTTTTACTTTTCTCTGCGTCCTTTGCGTCTCTGTGGTGAGTCCATAAAAAAACCTTCGATCCCGAAGGTTCGGGATCAAAGGTTCTTGAAAATTACTGCCTACTGTGACTGGCTTTTGCCTACTTATCCTGCGGCTTATCCCGCTGCATTTCCACCATATCGACAGGCGGAGGAGTATTATCACCCAGCAAGTGCCGAACGAAATAGTCTCCCATTTTCCAGAAGAAATACTCCGTCATATTGCCGTAACCGTGTCGCTGCCCGGGTAAGATCACAAACTCAAATCGCTTACCCGCCTTGATCAAAGCTTCCGCCATTCGGATCGTGCCTGCCGGATGCACGTTATTGTCCACATCACCGGTGCTTAGCATCAGGTGACCTTTAAGGTTTTTGGCCAAATCCGGGTTTTTCTCAATCTGATACACAAAAGTCGTGTCACCCGTCGGGGAAACTCGCTCCTGCACTCCGTGGTGCTTTTCCGACCACCAGCGGTTGTAAATATTGTTTTCGTGATTTCCTGCAGAGGAAACCGCCACTTTGAACACTTCAGGATACACCAGCATCGCTGCTGTGGACATAAATCCACCTCCGGAGTGACCATGGATCCCCACTTTATTTCGGTCGATGAATGAATGACGATCCGCCAATTGATCTACTGCTGCCTTTTTATCCGCCAAGCCATAATCTCTCAAATCTCCATAGCCGTAATTGTGATACCACTTGGATCTCGCAGGATGTCCTCCACGGTTACCCAAGGTTACTACTACAAATCCAAACTGAGCCAAGCGGTCTGTACGATCCATTCCACGACCAAAAGACTTATTGACCGCCTCGGTTTGTGGCCCAGGATACACGTACTGGATCAATGGATATTTTCTCGTAGAGTCAAAATCATAAGGCTTGTACATTACTCCATAGAGGTCTGTGATCCCATCATCTGCTTTAAACTTGAATGGCTCAGGGAATTTGTAGCCTGCAGCGAAAAGCTGACTCAGATCGGCTGTCTCCAAGTCCATCACTTTGGCGCCGTTTCGGTCATAGAGCACCGAGGCAGGCACGGTATTTACCCGGGAGAAATTATTGACAAAGAACGAAGCGTTGTCATTGATACTGATCTCATGGTTGAAGTCGCCCTTATTGAGCAATGTCACCGCACCACCATCCAAGCTTACACTGTATAGGTGCTCGTAGTAGGGATCTTCACCCTTCTCACGACCATTGGCAGTGAAGAACAGTCTTCGGGTTTTCGCATCTACTCGTGCCGCTCCTGCAGTGTGGAAAGGCCCTGAAGTCAACTGACGCTTGAGCGAACCGTCTTTTCCGTAGAGGTAAAAATGCCCCCAACCGTCACGCTCTGACCACCAGATCAGTTCGTTTCCGACAATTTCCAGCTTTTCAAAATCGATGTAGGTATTGCTTCTTTCCTCGATCACGACTTCTTTTTGGCCGCTAGCCAGATTCCAACGCACCACATCCACCCGCTTCAGATCACGGGAGGTAATGGCAAAATAGAACTCGTTCAGATCTCCCAACCACAGGGCTGGTCTGAAATCATCGTCTCGGGTATTGGTCGGCGGAGTGGTGGACCAAAGCGAAACCGTCTGATCTTTGAAGGTCGAAATTGGCAGCTTTTTCAATTCCTTGGAGTCAAAAGAATAGTGCAGCAACTCAGTCTGGGGCTGCTCTTTTTCTCCCGGCATCGCATACTTGTACGTCTCCAAAGTAGGACGCGGATCGCGGGTATGGTGAATCACCCAAAGATCCTTGACCTTGCGCTGATCCGTGCGGGTGAGGATAAACTGCTTGCTATCCTTGCTCCAGAGTACGCCCACTCGCTTGCGGTCATTTTTCTTTTTTTCTACTTCTTCATTGTCGTCACCCCGATCGCCCCAGCCGTATTCATAATCTTTTTCTCCATCAGTAGTGAGTTGATTTTCCACGATAGTGGAGTCCTTATCATCCTTTACTGCCTTCAGGAAGTTGGCCTTATCCATCCAGTAGAGGTTGAAATTTTTGGTGAAAACCACCTTGGAGGAGTCAGGGGCAATGTTTGCCCAGGCCAGCCGCTTGGGATCTTTTTCAGTTTCGATCTCCGTCAGCTGCTGAGTCGTCAGATTGAAACGGAAGGTATGTACCTTCTTTTCCAGGGAATCTTTGGCGTTTTTATTTTTCGCTTTGATCTCCGCCCAGTCACTTTTCAGCACATCAGCGGTGCTTTTGACCTTGAATTGGATGGTGTTTTCATCCTCCAAAAGCTTAAGGTCATCCAGTTTCAGATGCTGTCCGTCAAAAGGATCTTTGACTGCCTTAGTGATCTCAGCTGCGAGTCTATCCCGATCAAACATCGGGCTTTTGGTGCGGCGAACGGGATCGACTACATACCACATTTTGCCATCGCTGGTCTCGTATTCGTACCAGAATCGATCGGATTTTTTCATCCAATGCGGATCTACACTGGTGGAAAAAATCATTTTTCGGAGTTTTTCCGGAGAAAATCGAGCCGCTAGCTCATAATTCCCCTTGTAAGCAGGTTCTTGGGCAAAAGCCGAAAGCGAAGCGATCGCAAAGCCCAAAACGAGTAAGGTTTTCCTCATCATCATACCAATTTTTCTTTGGCACGAAACTAAATCATGAAACCCAAGCCTTCAGACCGCTCGAGTAAAAGTTGGATTTTCAGCCATGAAAAGGTCTAAGTCTTTTGTCTTGAGTCTATCGTCTTGTGTCTTAAATCCTAAGTCTTAAGTCTAAAATCTACCATATCCATACTTCATCTTCCCTTAACTTTTTCTTCATTTCTCCCAAAGAAAATTCCGAAATCAACACAAATTCTTAACAACCTAAACACCATGGATTTACACTAGCGATCTAATTTTCCATCAAATCTGATCGAGTGAATACTTCCTTCAAAACTATCGTCATCTCCGACGTCCATCTCGGTACCAAAGGTGCCAAAGCCAAAGAAATCGCCCACTTTCTCAAGCAATACCGCTGTGAAAATCTCATCCTCAACGGTGACATTATTGACGGCTGGCAGCTCAAAAAATCCGGAAGTTGGAAACGAAAACACACCCGATTTTTTAACCGAATTCTGAAAATGATCGAGAATCATCAGACCAATGTCTTCTACCTCCGCGGCAATCACGACGATTTTTTAGATCAAATTCTCCCTCTCCAGATCGGCAAACTGCACATTCAAAATGACCTGGTCTATGAGTCAAATGGCAAGAAATATTTTGTTACTCATGGCGATGTCTTTGACTCCATCACCACTAATCTACGCTGGATTGCTTACCTGGGCGACGTGGGATACACCTTTTTACTTTGGCTCAATCGGGTGGTAAACTATCACCGGTATAAGGCTGGGCTCCCCTATTTTTCTCTCTCCCAATACGTCAAAAACAAGGTCAAAAAGGCGGTTTCCTATGTCGATGACTACGAAAGAGAACTCGCCAAAATGGCCAAATCCAAAGGATGTGACGGCATCATCTGTGGCCATATCCACAAAGCCGAAAACAGAATGATCGATGGCATCCACTACCTCAACTCGGGTGATTGGGTGGAAACGATGAGTGCCCTGGCAGAAGACTATGAAGGCAACTGGCAGGTGATCTACTACTATGAGATCGATTTCAAAAAAGCATCCACAAGTCCATTGGCATACAGTGACCCGTCTTATTGGCCGGATGAACTGCCCAAAGTAGCCTTCGAATCCCCAAAAGAAGACCTCGATCCTCCCAGCTATCGCTTCTAAACCATGAAATTCCTCTTCATTATCCAAGGCGAAGGACGCGGGCATCTGACCCAGGCGATTTCCTTTGCACAACTCATCCGATCCCAAGGCCACGAGCTGGAATCGGTTATCGTAGGCAAAAGCAAACGAAGAGAACTTCCTGATTTTTTCCGACGGGAAATCGGTGCACCGATACAGCTCGTGGACAGCCCCAACTTCGAATGCGATACCCAACAGAAAAAGATCAACCTGAGCAAAACGATCTGGAAAAATACGCTCAGACTGTCTGTTTTTTGGAAAAGTCTAAATGCCATCAATCAGGAGGTAAAAGCAACCCAGCCCGATGTGGTTTTGAATTTTTATGATTTGTTGGGAGGGCTATACAACCTGATTTTCAGACCAAAAACCCAATTTTGGGTGATCGGGCATCAATATTTGATCGGACATCCGGATTTTCATTTTGCTCCCAATCGCCGTGTGGAAAAATTCCTGTTCCAACTGAATACCCGAATGACAGCATTCGGCGCCGATGAAGTCTTGGCGCTTTCTTTTTTGCCTCAGAAAAAAGTCAGCTCAAAGGTCCGTGTTGTCCCTCCCTTATTGCGCAGAGAAGTCAAGGTGCTCAGACCATGCCAAGGAGATTTTTACCTCGCCTACATGGTCAATCCGGGATATGGCGAGGAGGTCATCCGCTACGCGAAAAGATACCCTGACCTGAAAATCAAAGCCTATTGGGATAAGAAAGATGCCGCAGAAGTAGAAAATCCATTGCCAAATCTCAGTTTTCATCGGATCAATGATCGGACTTTTCTGGAAGACATGGCCGCATGCAAAGGATTGGTTTGTACCGCTGGCTTTGAGTCAGTGTGTGAGGCGATGTACTTGGATAAGCCCGTGATGATGATTCCAGTGGCTGGTCAATATGAGCAAGCCTGCAACGCGCTCGATGCGGAAGCTTCTGGTGCGGGCATGGCATCAGCTGATTTTGACTTTGGGAAATTTGAACAGGTACAAAAAAAGGACCCCGAGGGATCCCTGATTTTTCAACAATGGACTGCTTCTTGGCCCAAAATCCTGTCTGAAATCACCGAAATCGAAGAGCAAATCGCTCCTCAACCGACCTCAGCTTCTATCCCTGCATTTCATTGAATGCTAGCAGACCATACTTTTCTTTTCCTCCTCGGTTAGATCGGCCAGTTTCTTGTAGATGAATTGATTGCCTTGGTTCAACTTGGCAAAGGGAAAAGACGGACGCTTGGTCTGCATTTTTTCTTCCAGAGGGAGTTTGGCAAATCTTGATTCGAGGGCATGAAACTCCTTTTCCAACTGCCTCATTTCCTCCTGACTGAGGGTGGAGAAAAATCCGCTCTTTTTGATCTGGGTCTGGTAATTCGCATAGCTACCCACATATTCGGAGAGTCCAGGTTCGAAGGTAATTTTTCCCGAATCAGAAGTCTGTGGAGGAGTCGGCTTGGGGAGCCTGTGCTTTCGGTTGTCCGGAGTTTTGGCGTAAGCCTCCTCAAGCTCGTCAAAAAGCCGCTGGATTTCCGACTTCACTTCCGGGTTGCTCGCATTGGGAGAAGTCTTGAGCTTCTCGTAGCGGGCATTTTTCTGGAGAAAAGCGGTGACTGGGTCAGGGTAGCGAGAAAGGTCTTTCATCGAAGTCAATTTTCGCTGGGTAATCGTGATCGTATCTCGGTTAGTTCGGGGGCGAAACATCTCGGAATTTGGACCAAAGCTTTCTTCAAAGTACTCCGGTGAATATAAATGAACCTGAAAAGGCTGTGGAAACCGCTCCGAACGTGCATTGGCCTTTACCCCTGACTGAAAAAACCAATCGAAATCCTCTGCTTTGTAATTCGCCAAAACCGAATTATCCACCGTTTTCCCATCAATCCATAGGGCATACTGATCTTTGTTTTTCCAGGCCTCGAAAGTCGCTGCATCAGGACTTTTCTTTTCCACAGGTTTATCCGTAAAAAGTAAGCCGGTCTTCTCTTTTTCCGAAAGCTCCGCATATCGCTTTTGGGTGTATTCCATGTCCACGCTTTCGATCAGAAAAACCGCATCCCGGAAGTGTCGTTCTCTCGCCGATTCGGAAGAGGAAGTTTCTTTTTGATCTTCCGACTGCATGTATTTTACTCGACGAACCTCATTTTCACTGAGCAATTCTTGAATATCCGCCAGTTCCCCCATTTTCAGCTTGGGATCGGCAGTCAGATGGACAATGGTTTTTTCACCATCCACATCGGAAAGTTCACGAACCAGCTGTTCTTGATTTATCGGATTTCCATTCAGTAAAAGCTCCCCATTGGCAGCTAGATGAATCGAAATGGATTTGGGCTCATCGGTTACTTGCACTTCTTCCGATTGCTCAGCAGGGGCGCTTACGGCTACTTTCTCTGCAAAAAGTGCTACAACAATGCCCAGGAAACCAACCAAACTGGCCAATTTCAGGACTTGAATTCCGGGTTTGGAGGACTTTTTCATCATGACAAATCGTTTTTTGGTTAAGGGAAAATTCAATCGGCTCCCGAGCGCAAATCCTTGCTGACCGGAAAGAATGGAAATCAACAGATATTGATAATCCCTCACAGGAAAGTGCTTGATCACTTCCTGATCGGCGATAAATTCATGATTGAGCTGAATAGCCTGCCTAGCTAGGTACAAGCCAGGATGGAACCAAAAAATGACCAACAACCCCTCGATGAGCAAAATATCCCAACTGTGCTTTTCCCGCACGTGACATTGCTCGTGGATAAAAACCGCATCGGGAATCCCCTCCTTTTCGAAGGAATCTTTGTGATAAAAAATGTACTTCAGGAAGGAAAAAGGTGCGACCGAGTCGGAAACCAGCACGATCGTTTCCTGACGAAAAGTTACTTTGAAATTTTTGCGGACCTGATCGTGAATCACTCGAATATTTCGAATAAAACGAGCCAAAAACAGAAGGAAACCCAAAAGATAAATGCCCCAGACCAATTTTTCCCAAGGAAATTCTGCTACTTCAGCAGCGGGCTCCGTCGCATTTGGGTCCAGAATTTCAGATTCCGAATGGAAGTCGGAGGGAAGAATTTCGCTGGGATCAAAAATAGTGACTATCGGCTCCGGACTGAGTTTCTGCTCCACCTCCACCGTAATCAGCGGGATCAAAAAGGAACCAATCACCGCCGCCAGCAGAAAAAACCGATTGAAACGGTACAATACTTCCTGCTGCAACACCAAGCGGTGAAAAAGCAGCAATACCAGCAGACAAAGGATGGACTTGAGCAAGTATTCCATTAGCTTTTACGATTAAGTTGGTCGTCGATCAGGGATTTGAGTTCTTCGAGTTGAGCCTCAGTGAATGAGGTTTGCTGCGCAAAAAAGGAAGCAAACTGAGCCGGAGAATCATTGAAAAAGTTCTTGATCAGACTCTTGATGTGCTTTCCGAAATAGGCATCTTTGGACACCAAAGGAAAATAAGCCCTCGACTTACCGGAAGATTCATATCCCACAAACTGTTTGTCCTGCATTCGCTTCAGCAAGGTGGATACGGTCGTGGCGGCAGGCTTCGGTTCAGGATAAGAATCGATGAGGTCTTTGAGATAGGCCTTTTCCAATTCCCACAGGTAATTCATCAGTTCTTCTTCGGCTTTTGGGAGCATGGTACAAATTAATTTATTCTACAAATGTAGAAGAATCTCCGTATTCTACAAGTGTAGAAGAAAAAACTTTGGGAAATTTTTTTTGCAGCCAAACCTCCACCGCGCAAACAAACTTTTTCCAAAAATCCCCGAATAGCTCGAAATCAATCGGTTTCCTTCAGTAGAAATAAATAGTTTACCGATTTATCAATCATACTCTTCTGAAATAGATCAAGCTATCCGGTTTCAAATTCTATGAACACTTCGGGAAATTTTACCTTAAAATGAGTTGAAAATGATAATTTCGACCCTTGCTCAAACGAGAGAATCTAGATGTCAGCTGAATATATACGATTACAGGAGGATAAGGAGCGTAAGAAACATTGGAAGAAGTGGGGTCCCTACCTCACCGACCGCCAATGGGGAACGGTACGCGAAGATTACAGCCCGGATGGAGCGGCTTGGGAGAACGTCACTCACGACGATGCCCGCAGCAAAGCTTATCGCTGGGGAGAAGAAGGAATCGGAGGAATCTGCGATCACCGACAGATACTCTGCATGGCTTGGGCATTTTGGAACGGAAAAGATCCATTTATCAAGGAGCGGTTTTTTGGCTTAACCGGCAATCAGGGCAATCACGGAGAGGACGTCAAAGAGATCTACTACTACCTCGACTCCACGCCGACACACAGCTACATGAAGATGCTCTATAAGTATCCTCAGTCAGAATTTCCCTACCAAAAACTCCTCGACGAAAACCAAAAAGCAGGCAAACTCAAGACCGAATACGAGCTGATCGATACGGGGATTTTTGATGAGGATCGGTATTTTGACATTTTCATCGAATACGCAAAAAACGATGCAGAAGACATCGTAGCCGTCGCCACCATCCATAACAGAGGACCCGAATCAGCAAAAATCGTGGTCATGCCGACAGTTTGGTTTCGCAAGATTTGGCTTACTGGTCATGAGCCCTTTGTACCCAAAATGAGCAAACATGGGGACTCCGCAATCAAGGCATTTAATCCGAAATCGGGCAATTACTTTTTCAACTTTTGCGGCAATCCCGAAATCAAATTCTGCGACAACGAAACCAACCGCGAACGGCTCTACGGCATCCCAAATGAGCGCAAATTCACCAAAGATGCCATCAACGATTATGTAGTCCATGGAGACTCTTCACGCATCAATCCAAAAAATACGGGGACTAAAGCCGCAGCGATCTATGAATTCGAAATTCCTGCGGGTGAGTCTGTAGAAGTCAAGCTACGAATGCAGCATCTTCAGGAACATGAACCCTTGGATAGTTGCAAACAGACCTTAGAGGATCGCAAAAAAGAAGCTGATGAATTTTATGCGCAGATCCAAGATCGAGTCACCGAACCAGACCTGGTTTCCATTCAGCGCCAGGCTTTTGCCGGGCTGATGTGGACCAAGCAGTTTTACTATTACGATGTCAATCGCTGGCTGGAAGGTGATCCGGGGCGCTATCAACCTCCACAGCAACGCAAAAAGGGCCGAAACAATCAGTGGCGTCACCTCCAGAACTTTGATATCATCAGCATGCCGGACAAGTGGGAATACCCCTGGTATGCGGCTTGGGATTTGGCCTTTCACTGTATCCCGATTGCGCGGATCGACCCTGAATTTGCCAAAAACCAGCTCCTGCTTTTGCTCAATGAATGGTACATGCATCCCAATGGACAGATTCCGGCATACGAGTGGAATTTTTCTGATGTCAATCCGCCCGTACATGCTTGGGCGGTGCAACGCGTCTATCAGATCGACAAGAAGATGAACGGTGGTGTAGGTGACCGGGAGTTTCTCGAGCGCGCCATGCACAAGCTGATGATCAACTTCACCTGGTGGGTCAATCGCAAGGACAACGAAGGAAACAACATTTTCGAAGGCGGATTCCTCGGACTGGATAATATTTCCCTGTTTGACCGAAATCATGCCCAATACTATCAGGGCAAGCTCGAGCAGGCCGACGGCACCTCGTGGATGGCGATGTTTTCGCTAAACATGCTGAGAATCGCCCTTGACCTTTGCGAGTTTAATACCGTGTATCAGTTTAGTGCCACCAAATTTTTGGAGCACTTCCTCTACATTGCCGGTGCGATGAACAATATCTCTTCGGAGCACATTTCGCTTTGGGATGATGAGGACAATTTCTTCTACGATGTATTTCATTATCAGGGAAAAGAACCCAAAAAACTCCGGGTGAGATCGATCGTAGGCTTGATTCCGCTGTTTGCTGTGGAGCCGATTCGCGAGGATTTGTTCGAAAATCTTCCAGAATTCAAAACCCGGCTCGATTTCTTTTTGAGAGAAAAACCCAAGCTCGCAGCCTTGGTATCGAGCTGGATACAACCGGGCTACGAAAAGCGCCGTTTGTTTTCCTTACTTCGGGGTCACCGGATGAAAAGTGTGCTACACCGCATGCTGGACTCCAATGAATTCTTGAGTGAATTTGGCATTCGATCGCTTTCGAAATACTACGAAAAGCATCCCTACGCCATGAAAATCAACGGGGACACCCTCTCGATCAAATATACTCCGGGTGAATCAGACACCCGAATGTTTGGTGGCAACTCCAACTGGCGAGGTCCGATCTGGTTTCCGATCAATTACCTGATCGTCGAATCCTTGAAGAAATTTGACTACTACTACGGAGGGGATTTTTCCATCGAATATCCTACCGGTTCGGGTAATTTCATGACCATGGACATGATCGCCAAGGAGCTTTCCCTGCGATGCATGAAGATCTTCATGCGGGATGACCAAGGAAATCGACCCGTTTATGGTACGCAGCGCAAATTCCAAGAGGACCCACACTTCAAGGATTATATTCTTTTCTACGAATATTTTCACGGGGACAATGGACGTGGACTGGGTGCTTCACACCAAACAGGCTGGACGGCTCTGGTCGCAGAGATGATCCACAAGTACTCCAAGCCAAATAAAGCCAACCGAAATGAGTCTTCTCCCCTATTTAGAAGCTGATCGGATCGAAGCGGGCTGTGATGAGGTGGGCCGGGGGTGTCTGGCTGGCCCGGTTGTGGCTGCCTCGGTGATTTTGCCCCAGGATTACCATAATCCCTGGATCAATGATTCCAAAAAACTAAGCAAAAGCAATCGGGAAGAGCTGATTGAGGAGATTAAAGAAAAGTCTCTTACTTGGGCTATCGCGGAGGCAAGCGTGGAAGAAATCGATCAGATCAATATTTTGAATGCTTCTTTTCTGGCAATGAAGCGGGCTATTTTGGCATTAAATCAGGTTCCGGACCATTTACTGATCGATGGCAACCGCTGGAAATCAGACCTGAGCTTACCCTTCACCTGTGTGGTCAAAGGAGACGGGAAATTTGCCTCCATAGCGGCAGCTTCCATTTTGGCTAAAGTGTATCGGGATGACCTGATGGAAAAACTCGCACTAGAATTCCCTCACTTTGCCTGGGAGCGAAATGCCGGCTATCCGACAAAAGCCCATCGAGAAGGGATTGAGAAATTCGGCAGTACCATTTGGCACCGAAAAAGCTTTCAACTGCTCCCAAATCAGCTGGACTTGAAATTTTGAGAAAACAGGAGCTATTCAAAAATCCGCTCGAAGGTCAAATTTCCCATTGCCGAGTTTTTAGAAATAGGCTGTAGAATCAATTTATCCTCGGTGATACTCAGGATTCGTGCCAATCGATCGCCCTTTTCATCGTGGATGAGCAGCATATTTCCCTCCGAAAGCTCCACCTTGGCTCGTTTACGGACGATGGATTGCTGCTCAAAATCGATGTACTCGAGGGTGTCTCCCTCCAAAAACTCATAGACTGTATTTTCCAGTCTTGCCTTGATTCGTGCATTCATACTGGCTCGCTGAGCTTCAGAAGCATTCTGGAATTCAGGAGAATTCACCACCTTGGCGATCCCATCAAAATGCACGAGTTGCCATTTTCCCAAAAGCTGATCATAGGTGACTTGGCCAAAAGACTGAAAGGAAAGTAAAAGAAGGAGAATAAGGAGTGATTTTTTCATGAAAGCATTTGGACAATTTTTCGGCCAAAATCCCAATCACTTAACTTTGGGATACAAATCCACCAAGTAATGATTACAAAACCAAGTCTTATTTTTTTCCTTAAACTCGATCTCTCTCAAATAAACTTTCCCATCCATCACACCAAAAGGCTGTTCTGTAGCGGAAGCCAAGTAGTAGAAATTCTTCAACTCCCTATCCAAAGAGTAAATCCGATACTCCTTTCCCGTATCCAAAACTGGAAACACCCTGTCTAACTTCCAGTCATAAAAGGCAAACCAAGCTTGGCTTTTCTTATCTAGTTCTGGAAACGTATAGCCTTGAATTTCCCCAGTCACTTTTGAATACTTTAGGAAGCGATTTTTCAGAGGCAGATTGAAAATAAATCCGTCTCTGGTTTCCGTAATATTGTATCTATAAATTGATGACGAACTATAAGTTTCAGGAGTATCCTTCAATTTCCAATACCAATTTTTTGACGCTTGGGGATGCTGTGAATCCAAATAGGCTACGTGTTTTTTCTTTCCCCAATCATAGACCCAAAAATCAGCAGAAGTGAGGTATTTGTTCATTTCTTTTCGATAACCAATGGTGTAGTTTTCCAATTGAACCAAGTTATATCCTTGAAGATACTTTTCATCGATAGCCGGTTTTCTTTTTTCCAATTGTCTGATTTGAACGTTAAGCTTCTCTTGATTTATTTCTAGGATTGTGGTGCCATGACCATGTATTACTAAAAATTTATTCTCACTAGTCTGTATCAATCCATCAATGGAGGTAAATCTTCCGGATTGCTTATCATATCCTTGCAAAAACACCTCATTAAAGCTCAGACTATCTACAATCAATTTGTTCCGGTTGAGCAAAACCAAATCCTTTGGAATTTTTTCATTATATCTTAAGCCAATTGCTGATTGATCTCCAATCCAAAGCATTTTGGTAATCACTTCATTGACATTTCCATAGTATAGATTCTCCAAAGTAGGCTTAACTTCTTTGCTCAGGGAGTCCGAGTTGGCCAAGGCAGCAATTCCCAGAAATTGGGAAGCAAAAATGTAAAGTAAGGCGCTTGAAAATCGTATCATTTGTCTATCTGGTAATATAAGTTGAGAATAAATTCATCGTCAGTTTCTCTTGTAGCAAGCTTGGATAAAAAGCCACTTTGATACGGTACTTGATAGGAATACGCATCTCCTTCAAAAATTTCGTTGGTCTTCCGCACGTCTATTAAATTAAAATCACGGTCAAAAATCATCGCAAAAGCTTGTTTCGATTTACATTCCCCTTCTTTTCCTTTCTCGCATTTCCAATAAACCCTTACGAATCGTTCTGCATCCTCGATATAGAAAAATTCGCCAAAATAGGAATTGCCTTTATTGAAATTCATAATTCCCTCGCTGTCGTAATCATTCATGTCATACCGTAGCGGTTCTCCCAATTCAAATTCCGCAATGCTGCCGCACTTTTTCTCAATAAATTCTCCGTCTATTGAATAAATGTATAGGTTGGGATCCATAGAAAAGGATAGGATAATCCGGTCATCGACTCGCTCCAGGATGGGATGACTAAGGTAAAATGGCAGCAGTAAGTTTTCATCCGAAGCATACAATCCCTCGTACTTACCAAAAACCCGAACAAAGTCTTGAGTTTCCAGACTAAACTCTCCTATAGCCGGAAAACCTTTCTTTTCCTTGACAAAATACCACTGGTCAATCTGCCTCAGCGGCACCAGAAAACTGTTCCGCTCCGGGATATATTGAAAATCAATTCCAAAACCTCCATAGAGGCCAAAGTTTGCAAATCCTTCCTGTGGCATCTCCCAAAGGTTTTCTTTGTAGAGATTATACGTGTCTAAAACCTCGCCAAGGCTATTGATCAGCCGAATCGTAGGAAAATGGAAGTCACTCACCAGAATGCTGTCCTTGGATATCACTTGAATCCCGGATGGTAAATCAAAAAAATTGGGATCTAAGGGCACCCCGTCTATAAAACGACGATTCTTTAAATTAACTATTTTGATTTCAAACTTTGGCTTATCGGCAAGTAGGTAAATCAAACTATCTTGAAAAATTGTGGATGCTCGGACTGTCCCTCCAAAATCCTCAGGAGTAATGATGTCAAGGTTTTCTGGCTTGGAAAAGAATTTGAATGATTGTTCACTGCTACAAAATATCTCTTGATAGTCAGTGGAGGATGAACATCCCAAGAAACCTAGAATAATCAGATAGAGATAAAAAAAAGAGACTTTTTGGATATTCATGACTTTAAAACAATGACTTTTGGAACAAAAAAAGGAGTGGCTTATGGTTAACCTAAACCACCCTTTTGCTTTTTAACTGTCGGCCTCTTGCTCGGAACCAACTATACATTTATTTAACCACCAGTGTGTAGCACAAATCTGACCACCTCCACCTGTTGGTACCCAATGTCCCTGATTTCCAAAAGGACCAGCTTCTACTTTTTGGCTTCCACCCATATCGAATGAAAGTCCGATGGCGAACAAAAACGCCACTAAAAGAAATTTTCTCATCAAAGAGTATTTAATGGTTAATAATAAGTTATCGTTTGAAAACTAAAAAAAAAAAAAAATAGAGGTTTGCAAACCTTATTTTGGATTTAAAGATTAAGTTGTTGATTTTCAGGATGATTGTTTTAAAAATTAGTTTCAGATAAAAAGGGTTTTTTAAGGAATCTGTAGCGTTCAAAAAAATGGGTTGAGTGGTAAATTAAAACCTTTCCACTTTTGGCGTTTTATCCTAAAAAAAATCTTCCTCTCTTATCCGAAAGGAAGACTTTTCTAATTGAAGTTTAACAGCTTATCACATCTCCTTCATCTCTCCCACCACCTTAGTAATCGTCTGCTTGGCATCTCCGAAGAGCATCAGACAGTTGGGATAGCCAAAGAGCTCGTTTTCGATGCCCGCATACCCTTTGCCCATGCTTCGCTTGGAGACGATGACGGTTCGGGCTTTGTCGGCATTCAGAATTGGCATTCCGTAGATCGGGCTGGCTGGATTGGTTCGTGCAGCTGGGTTGACCACGTCATTTGCCCCTACGACAAAAACGAGATCGGTATTGGAAAAATCATCGTTGATCGCTTCCATTTCGATCAGCTTGTCGTAGCTGATATTGGCTTCTGCCAAAAGCACATTCATGTGCCCCGGCATACGCCCTGCCACCGGGTGAATAGCAAATCGAAAGTCAATATTTCGCTTTTCACACTGTTCCATCAATTCCCGGATCACGTGTTGTGCTTGCGCTACCGCCATGCCATATCCTGGCACCACGATTACTGAAGAAGCCGAGTCAAATAGCATTGCCGCTTCCTCCACGCCTACTTCTTTGATCACAAGCTGAGGTCCGTCTTGAGGCCCGGCGGCTACCGTCTGTCCAAAACCTCCCAAAAGCACATTCATCAGCGATCGATTCATCGCTTTGCACATGATCTGGGTCAGAATAATTCCCGAGGCACCGACAAGCGAACCCGCCACGATCAATACATTATTATTTAGGATAAATCCGGTGGCACAAGCAGCCATGCCGGAGTACGAATTGAGCAAAGAGATCACTACCGGCATATCTGCGCCACCGATCGGGATCACGATCAAAATCCCCACGAGGAGAGAAATCCCCACCAAAAGGGTGATGTAAACTGGGTCGGACTGATACAAAAACGTGAATACTCCCACAACCAAAAAAGAAAGCAACAACACCAAGTTGAGTGCATGCTGCCCTTTGAAGGTGATGGGTTGGCCGGATACTTTTCCATTAAGCTTCATCCAGGCAACGATCGAGCCTGTGAAGGTCACTCCACCGATCAGTACCGAGGCGATGATACTGACTGAGTTGACGGTATCAATTTCTACACCTTGGACTTCTGTCTTCAAGAAGTGATCGGAAAGTGCTACCCCAAGGGAAGCCAATCCCCCAAAACCATTGAAAAGGGCCACCATTTCAGGAATTTGGGTCATTTCTACCTTTCTAGCGTAATACAATCCGATAGCTCCTCCGAGCAAAACGCAGGCGAGCATTTCGGGAAACGTAGCCAAATTCAGATTGACCAAGGTAGCCACAATTGCCAGCAACATCCCGACGGCTGATAGGGCATTCCCTTTGCGGGCATCTTTGGTTTTCCCCAGAAACTTGATCCCAAGAATAAACAGGATCGAGGAGATCAGATAGGCGATTTGGACGAGATTGCTCATTTTTTCTTAAACATTTTAAGCATCCGGTCTGTGACAGCATATCCACCGACCACATTGATGGTGGCAAGGACGAGCGCAAGCATACCCAGCCACTTACTCAGGGTAGTATAACCCAGTTCATTGGTGGCGATAAGTGCGCCTACGATGGTGATTCCGGAGATGGCATTGGAACCAGACATCAAGGGAGTGTGAAGTGTAGGCGGTACTTTGGTGATCAGTTCAAATCCCAAGTAGCTCGCCAACACCAACACATAAATCAAAATAATGAGTGCAGAAGCATCCATAAGTCAGTGAGGGTCTATTTGTTCAAAATACTTTTGGTAAAGGCATGCACGAGTTCGCCCTGATGGGTGATGAGCACGCCTTTGGTGATTTCTTCTTCGAGGTCAAGATTGAATCCATCCCGAGTCGCGAGATGCAACAAAAGGGTGGAAATATTCACAGCATAGAGATTACTGGCATTGACAGGTAGAAGCGACGGTAGATTGGCCTCACCGATGATCGTGACACCATGTCTGACGACTGTGGCATTTTTTTCCGAGAGAGCACAATTACCGCCCGATTCTACGGCCATATCCACGATTACCGAGCCGGTTTTCATGCTTTTGACCATGTCTTCGGTGACCAGTATGGGCGATTTTTTCCCCATGACCAAAGCCGTTGTGATAACCAGATCCGCATCTTTGATTTTTTCCCGGATGAGTTGTTGCTGCTTTTCGAGGTATTCGGCAGAGACTTCCTTGGCATAGCCACCTTCGACTTTTACCCCATCGGCACCCTCTACAGTCAAGAATCGTCCACCGAGTGACTCCACTTGCTCCTTGGTCTCAGGCCGTACGTCCGTACATTCCACGATGGCTCCGAGTCTTTTGGCAGTAGCGATGGCCTGTAAGCCAGCCACACCCGCTCCGAAAATCAGCACTTTGGCCGGAGTGATCGTCCCGGATGCGGTCATCATGAGGGGGAAGATTTTCCCCAAATGATTAGCGCCCATCAAGACGGCCTTATATCCCGCCAAATTAGCTTGGGAAGAAAGCGCATCCATTTTTTGAGCTCTTGATATCCTCGGCACTGCATCCATGGAAAAAGAGGATATACGCCTGGCATTCAAGGCCTCGATCAATTGTGGATACTGATAGGCATACATGTAGGAAATGCAAGAGGCATATTCTTTCATTTGGCCGATTTCCTCGAGCGTAAATTGATTCACCTTGAGCAAGACATCCGATTCAAAGACCTCCTCTCGAGGGCCTACTTTGGCACCTGCCTGGATATAGTCCTCATCCGAAAAGTAGGAGCCCTCGCCTGCTCCTGACTCGATGATGACCTCAAATTCCTTTTTCTTGAGCAGCTTGACCACGTCGGGGGAGAGCGCTACTCTCCGCTCGTATTCCTTGGTTTCTTTTAAAACACCGATAAGCATTAGATTGGGTTGTTCTGGGCTATGACGCGATTTTTCTTTGAGTACGATAGCTAAAGCTAAAGAAAGCCGAGCAAAAGAGAAAAGGTCTTGAGGCGACTTTGAGCAGGAAGATTCCAAATTGGAACTTTGGAAATAGCAAAATCCCCGCTCAAACCGCCATGTAATCGATTTCTAATGACTCGGTACTTTCATTAAACTTTTTTCAAAAAAATTACGAAATCCTTACCGATCCGTCCGCCACTGTCTGTTTTGGTTGAATAAAATTTTATTGCCTTTTGACCACTTATCCAAAAATTTCGAGAAACTTCATTTTTGTCTTACAGAAGGATTCAGAATTCACTATTTTCAAAAGTCTTATGGTTGGCGGACAGAAACGGTGCTTTTGATTGCAAAAAGTAATTGAGCCTGGCCAACTTAATTTATTGCATCAACCAATCATTTTAAATCGATCAAACTTTCTATAAACCTTATTGACAATAACCCCATGAAGAAAAATGATTCCAGCTCCTCGGGACAGACCCGTAGGGATTTTATCAAAAATGCGGCGATAGCCTCGTCGTTTTTTATCGTTCCGAGACATGTACTCGGAGGGGTGGGCTTTACCGCTCCATCCGACCAACTTAATCTCGCCGCCATCGGTGCAGGTGGAAAAGGCCGCAGTGACATCATGAATGCTTCCGTCAATGGACGCGAGCGCGTAGTGGCACTTTGCGACGTGGACTTTTCGGGTTCTGCCAAAGACTCCGTGAAAAGCTTTCCGAATGCCAAGCTGTATGCCGACTATCGGAAAATGCTCGAGGAGCAAAAAGACATCGATGCCGTGACCATTTCAACTCCGGATCACGTCCATGGTCCAGCTGCCAAATTCTGCATGGAGCGAGGCAAGCACGTCTATGTACAAAAGCCCATGACCCACAATATCCGCGAGGCCCGAATGCTCACCCAAATGGCCCGTGACCAAAAAGTCGTCACTCAAATGGGAAACCAAGGTGCGTCAAACCCACTCATGGACATGATCCGCGGCTGGATGGATTCGGACAAAATCGGCAAAGTCTCCAAAGTACAGATTTGGACCAACCGTCCAGTATGGCCTCAGGGCGGCCCTTTCCCCAAAGCAGATGCCGGATCTAAACCTTCGGAACTCGAGTGGGATCTTTGGCTGGGACCAGCCCCAGAAATCCCATTTACCCCCAATCTTCATCCATTCAACTGGAGAGGCTGGTGGGACTACGGAACAGGCGCTCTCGGTGACGTAGGATGTCACCTGATGGATATTCCGTTTCGTATGCTGGGACTAAACTATCCGACGGATGCGGAATGCTCCGTGGGCTCGGTATTCTCTCAGATGTGGACGGCAGATTACAATCCGGAAGGTTGCCCGGCGTCTTCCTTCATCACGCTTCACTACGGCCCAACTGCCAAAAATCCAGTTCCTCTCGAAATGACCTGGATGGATGGCGGCATCCGACCATCGCATCCGGACATCATTCCTCCTGACCATGATCTCGGTGGGGCAAATTCAGCCAACGGCGTGATGATGATCGGAGAAAAAGGCATCATCACTCATAACATCAATGACAGCTCACCACTGATGCCGAAATTGTACCTTTACGACGGCACGCAGGAATTTGGACCGGACCGAATCGAAGGCACTGAGCCGGAATACGGACATCAGCGCAAGTGGGTGGATGCTTGCAAGGCAGGTTTTGGTTCTGAGGAACACAAGGCCTTGACCTCATCCTTTGACTACGCCGGACCGATGACCGAGACCGTTTTGATGGGTAACTTGGCCATCCGAAGCTATATGCTCAAGCGCCAAAATGCACAGGGAAGAGATGAATTCTTCGGTCGCCGAAAGCTTCTCTGGGATGGTGAAAACATGCGCATCACCAACTTGGAAGAAGCCAATCAGTTTGTGGGAAGAACCTACAGACCTGGTTTTGAAGTATAATCCAGTCGGCAGTCACAGTAATCTGTTTTTGCAGATTATTCCAGAAACCGTGGGTGGAAACGCTCACGGTTTTTTTATGTTTTTTTTAGAATTTACCGATTCAAAACATACTCAAATGAAAGCCCTCCTCGTCGAATCTTTCCAAGAAAAACCCATCATCACCCAAGTCCCTGATCCCCAAGCCCCAGAGCATGGCGTGGTGCTGGAAGTTAAAGCCACCGGACTTTGCCGAAGTGACTGGCATGGCTGGATGGGGCATGATTCAGACATCCGGTTGCCACATGTACCCGGCCATGAGTTTGCAGGAGTGATCCTCGAAGTAGGCAAGGGTGTCAAAAACTGGAAAGTCGGCGATCGCGTGACCGTCCCTTTTGTTTGTTCTTGTGGTACCTGCCCGACTTGCCATAGCGGAAACCAACAAATTTGCGACGACCAATTTCAGCCGGGATTCACCCATTGGGGATCCTTTGCCGAATATCTAGCTGTCCATCGGGCTGAAACCAATTTGGTCAGATTGCCGGATTCGGTGAGTTTTGAGGCGGCAGCAAGTTTAGGCTGCCGATTTGCCACTTCATTTCGGGGAGTAGTCGCTCAGGGAAAAGTCACCGGTGGTCAATGGGTAGCTGTGCATGGATGTGGCGGAGTGGGACTTTCGGCCATCATGATAGCCTCGGCACTTGGTGCCAATGTGATCGCCGTGGATATTTCAGAAGAAAAACTGGCACTTGCCAAAGCTGCCGGGGCCAACTTTTTGCTCAATGGAAAAACTTCGACTGACATCCCAGCTCAAATTCTTGAACTGACAAAAGGTGGTGCGCATGTCTCCATCGACGCCTTGGGAAGCAAAATCACTTGCTACAACTCCATAGCCTGCCTCAGAAAGCGGGGAAAACATATCCAAATCGGACTAATGGCCGGAGACCAAGCCAATCCTCAGGTCCCTATGCATCTGGTGATTGCCAAAGAACTCGAAATTATCGGCAGCCACGGCATGCAGGCCCATGCCTACCCGGAGATGATGCAGATGATTTTGCAGGGAAAAATCGAGCCACAAAAACTTATCGGAAGACGAATCAGTCTGGAAGAGGCCGTAGAGGCATTGATTTCAATGGATAACTTTCAGGAAAACGGAATGGTAATGATAAAACGATTTTAACCTATGAGCAACAAAATAATCCGATGGTGGATCCAGTCAGTCGCTGGACTGATGATGACAGGAAGCGGACTTTCGATATGCATCGATGCAGGATTGAAAAAATTAAGCGGAGGAGAATGGTTTTGGTATGGAACCCTGGGTCTAGTCATCTTCAATGCCGGATTAAGCTTGGTAGTGGATGGATTGAGATTCCGAATCAAAAAATGACCTTACCCCTACCCTTCAAGTCAAAAAATCTCCATTTCAAGACTTAGAGTTGAGACCTAAAAGCCAGAGATAAACAACACAAATTTGATAATCACCTGACACTGTCGAGGTCTGATAAAAATCTGAGTTTGGGTATTTTTGGGAAATACAACTTTCACCCCCATCATGAAAAAAATCACCCTTCTCGTACTGATCAGTTGGATTCTGATCACACCTTCCCTTGCCCAAGAAGAAAATCCTACCAAGGAGTCTTATGACAAAAACCTCCTGAAAATCAATCTCACGGGATTGTTTTTGAAAAATTATGGATTTCAATATGAGCGAATGCTCGGCCGAAAGACCTCGATTGCGTTAGGGTTTCGCACACAGCCAAAGGGCGAACTTCCTCTACTCGGATTTTTAGAAAACCGGATCGATGCTCCCGAGACTTTTTCCGAACTCAGAAACATCGGCTATGGCAATACTGCAATTACACCGGAAATCCGGTTTTACTTTGGTAAGAAGGGTGGACCGAGCGGTTTTTACATCGCCCCCTACGCTCGCTATTCCAAATCCCAAGTACGTCTTCAAGAATTTGAATTTTCTTACGAAGAAACAGTAAACGGTCAGATATTCGATGAAACACGTACGATAGAACTGACTGGAGATGTCACCGGAATCACCGGAGGACTGATGTTTGGGGCACAATGGAAATTGGGTAAGGCGGTTTATCTGGACTGGTGGATCATTGGAGGTTCTTTCGGTAATTCCACAGGTTTGATCAAAGCAGCAACAACTCTCGATCAAAATGAGCAGGAGGGTTTGAGAGAAGAACTTAATAACCTTGACATCCCGATACTAGACTACACCGTGAGGGTAGATGGAAACGGTGCAAAAATGGATTTCGACGGACCATTTGCCAGTTTGAGGGGAGGGCTTTCGCTTGGAATAAAATTTTAGATAATCAAAAAAAACCGATTTAAAGTCGGTTTTTTTGATTTTGGCAGATTGGATTTAGCTGGATTGAATATAAATTAAGAAATCGATAAGCTTACTTTTAAACCTTTTGACAGTCCAAAAATCAAAATCCAAAATCCTGCACTATGATTAAGAAAATCAGTTTATTCCTTCTGGTCCTGCTTGTGGCTATCCAACTGATCCCTATGGAAAAAAACGAGTCCGGCTCCACCGAATTTGACATCTCGAAAAGCTACAACGTGCCCGACAATGTCTCCATGATCCTCAAAGGAGCCTGCAATGACTGTCATTCCAATACGACTGTTTATCCGTGGTACAGTCATGTGCAGCCGGTGGGATTTTGGCTCAATCATCATGTCGAAGAAGGAAAAGAACACCTCAACTTTTCCGAATTCACCAAGACTCCTCTCCGTGTTCAAAATCATAAGTTTGAAGAAATCGTAGAAACGGTCGAAAGTGGCGAAATGCCCTTGGCCGACTACACCTACCTCGGACTGCATCCCGAAGCGAACCTGACCGGAGAACAGCGGCAGGTACTGATTGACTGGGCCAAAGGACAAATGGCCATGCTTGCTGCCAACTATCCTGCTGACAGTCTCAAAATGAGACCCAGAAACCCACCAGCAAAATAACTTCAATCAAGCCTCGAAAAACTCGGGGCTTTTTTCAATTCACTTCCCAGTCAGGCGAACGGATAATTTTAAGTAAAGACCCCATTGAACCGGTATTTTTCTTTTTAATCTTCCCCTAACACTGGAGGTGTTCCACCCCCCCATACCTACCAACCTCCTACTTCTTTTTAAAACTTAAATCTTTTCCTACTTTCCAGCATGAAAAAGTTAACCGATTCGGAAGTCCGATGGGGGGTCATCGGAGTGGGCAATGTCTGCGAAGTCAAGTCAGCACCTGCAATGAATTTGATCCCGCACAGTCGACTCGTAGCGGTCATGCGCCGCAACGAAGCCAAAGTCAGGGATTATGCTGCCCGACATGGGGTAGCTAAATGGTACACCAAGGCTCAAGACCTGATTGAGGATCCCGATGTAAATGCCATTTACATTGCCACCCCACCCGACGCCCACCTTGACCTGACCCGAATGGCCGCAGAGGCTGGCAAGCCCGTCTATGTAGAAAAACCCATGGCGAGGACTTTTGCCGAATGCCAAGAAATGATCCAAATCTGTAAAACCGCCGGGGTACCGCTTTATGTGGCTTACTACCGTAGAGCTTTACCCCATTTTTTGAAAATCAAATCCCTTTTGGAGTCGGGAGAAATCGGAAACATTCGCTCCGTTCACATTCATATGAGACAGGTCTTGGTTCCAGAGATCATAACCCACCTTGAAAATAACTGGAGAGTGAATCCTGAAATCGCCGGTGGGGGATATTTCTACGACTTGGCCTCGCACCAATTGGATTTGTTGGATTTCTTTTTTGGAAAAATCACCCAAGCTTCGGGTTATTCAGCCAATCAGGCCGGAGCCTACCCTGCTGAGGACATAGTAGTCGGGAGTTTTGTATTTGAATCCGGTGTCCTGGGAACAGGAAGCTGGTGCTTTTCAGCAAGCTCTGCGGCAGAAACTGACGAGATTATCATCGATGGAGACCGTGGACAGATTCGATTTGCCACCTTCGGAAAGGGAGAATTCCAATTGGTTCGCGATCAAGAAAAGCCTCTTCACTATCAGATAGAGCTACCCAAGCATATTCAGCAGCCATTGATCCAAGCTATCGTTGGTGACCTATTGGGTACCGGCGTGTCTCCAAGTACGGGAGAAAATGCAGCTCGGGCAAATTGGGTCCTAGAGCAAATCTCCAAGTAACTTACTGCCGGGGTAAGTGAACCAAGTTATTCCAAAATGACTCCACGGCATTCAGTGCGTCCTCAAAGGTATTCATGTCCCCTGGTTTGGTCATGTATAAGTTGGCATGCTTATCATAGCAGCCGTTGATGTCCTCGGGTGCTGAGGATGTGGTCAGCATCATGACCGGTATCCTTCTGGTTTTTTCATTTCCTTTGATCTCCAAAAGTACTTCGTGCCCATTTTTAAGCGGGAGATTGATATCCAAAAGGATCAAATCCGGACTTTCGACATTTCGGTAAGCTCCGATTTTGTGAACAAAATCTATCGCATCCTGACCTGTTTTGGCTACAGAAATCTTACGGATAGTTGATCTCTCTGAAAGTAATTCGGTAAGTAATAAAATATCCCCCTCGTTATCCTCTACTAATAATACATGCATATTTTTCATCTTTCAGCTTTTGGAATTGTAAAGTAAAAGGTACTTCCCTGACCGTATTCCGACTCGAGCCAGATCTTGCCGCCCTGGCCTTCTACGATTTTTTTGACTATCGACAGCCCCATCCCTGTGCCTTGATAGTCTTCTTTTCGATGTAGCCTTTGGAAAATAATGAATATTTTTTCAAAGTATTCTTTTTTGATTCCGATTCCGTTATCCTTAACAGAAATCACCCAATGATCCTCCTCCTCAATTCCCTGAATAAGGAGCTTGGGGGACACCTCTTTCCTGATGTATTTCAATCCATTTCCAATCAAATTTTGCAGGATTTGAAAGATCGGAGTCCGATGTCCCAAAATCCCCGGCACCCCTTCATATAGGATTTCGGCGTGAGTCTCTTCGATGATTTTTTGGTGAAGATTATTGATTTCGGTGATCATTTCAGGTAGAAGAATCCACTCCGGTTTTTCTTTGTTTTTTCCCACCCTGGAAAACTCCAGCAAATCCAATATAATCTTACGCATTCGTATAGCTCCGTCCACAGCAAAGTGGATGTATTGCTGTGCTTTCTCATCCAGAACGCTGTTATACTTTCTCTCCAGCTGCGTCAAGAAGCTGGACACCATCCTGAGTGGTTCCTGCAGGTCATGGGAAGCCACGTAAGCAAATTGCTCCAGCTCCGAATTGGAAATAGCGAGTTCCTTGGCCTGTTTTTCAAGATTTTGATTGAGTATTTTAAGGGACTCCTCATACTGCTTTCGCTCGGTGAGATCAGTGATAGCCCCAATGATCCGGACGGGAAGTCCCTTATCACTCCGAATAAAAATCGCCCGGTTGATAACAAATGCATACTCCCCATTCACCTTTCGGAACCGGTATTCGTCATACCAGCTTTGGACTTGAGTGTCTTGCTGTGCTGCAAGAAGCTTTTTAGTCACACGTTCTTGATCTTCTGGATGAATTAAGCCGAGTAGGACTTCTACCGACTGGGGAGCCTGCTCGGGTTCATAGCCAAACAGGGTCTTAAATCCTTTGCCCCAGTAGATTTTGTTGGATTCGATTTGGAAATCCCAAATAGCATCATTGGTTGCTTCGGCGACCTTTTGAAATCGTTCATTGGATTCCCGAATAAGCTTCTCGGATTCTTTGGCGGCTGTAATGTCCTTGAAATAAACTGTCAAACCCGCCGGCGAAGGGAATGCCGAAATCGAAAACCAGGTTTCCAGTTTTTCATAATATTCCTCGAAATGAACAATCTCCCCAGTCTCCATCGCCTGATGGTAATTGGTGTAGGATAAGGTATCAGATTCCTGATTGAATATTTCCCATAGATTTTTCCCCAATATGACTTGCTTCGGTACTTGGAGCAGAAGTTCTGCTTGATGATTCCAATAGTTGACGATCCAATTCCGATCGAGTGCAAAAAATCCATCTCCGATACTTTCGAGGATATCGTTCCGCTTCAAAAGTAGGCGTTTCAACTCTAACTCTGCAATCTTACGATCATGGATATCCTGAAAGCTTCCAAATGCGCGGATGACTTTTCCTTCGAAAATCTGTGCCTGTCCAAGGCAACGGATCCATTTGAGACTTCCTTTGCCAGTGGTAAGCAAAAGTTCCTGGTCAAATGGTTTTCCTTCCCGAAGCAAGTCATACATACCCTGCCTGACTTGACCTTGATATTCCTCTGCATAAACTTTGAACCCATCTTCAAGTGGAACCCCATCCAGAGTGGACTCGACGATTTCTGCTGTAGTACTCGACCAACTCAGGAAGTAGGGTTCGTTTCGGGCGTCGATTTCCCAACTGCCTATTTTAGCCATTCGAGCAGACTGCTCCAGCAGGTATTCGAGGTGCTTTCGCTCGGTGACGTCCATAACCAATGAATCCCAAATCACCGTACCGTCGGGCTTTTTTACTGGAATACCGATCCCATGATGCCACCTCACTTGACCTGATTTATCGAGAATTCTCCATTCATAATCCCATTTATCCAATGTTTTGGCAGAATGCTTAATGGAGTTAACCAGATTAGGAAGATCACCTCCCTCTGAGACCATAGACCAAATCCGAGAGCTGTCCTCCATACACTCCTCGGGAGTAAGTCCCCAGATCATTTCTGAACCTTTGCTTACATAGATAAGTGAATCCGTACCGTCAGGTTTGAGGACGTATTGAAAAATTGCCCCTGGTACATTATCAGAGATACTTTTGAGACGTTGTTCGATGGTTTTGTTCTGATGGATATCCTGAATGGATCCAAAAATACGATGGGTCTTTCCCTGAACCCGATCAGCACTTCCGATAGCTCTCACCCAGCGTTCGTTACCTTTGGCGGTGACTATTACTGCTTCGAAATCAAAAGAAACACCTTCTTTGATGGCTTGATTGACTTTTTGATCAACCATTTCCCGATAATCTTCTCGATAAAAATTAATTGCAGCATCAAGATCATTCACCTCTTGGTCAAGTTCATGGATTTCTTTGGTCACTCGTGACCAATGAGTCCTATGGTTGATCAGATCCACTTCCCATGCACCTACTCTAGAGAGTTGTGTGGCATTCTGGAGAAGTTCCTCCATTTTTTTAAACTCAGTCACATCTCTGCCGTAGGCAAAAACCTCCTTACTAAGGCCAAAAACATCTGAAGAGCTCCAGGAGATGTATCGATAATCCCCCGACTTGGTTCGGTATCGATTGACAAAATTTTTGGCTAGGCGATCAGCGGTAGAGGTCTCATCAAATTCTTTATTGGTAGGGATGAGATCATCCGGATGGACGTATTCGGCAAAAGGCACTTCAGTCAGTTCTTGTTCCGAATAACCAAGGAGTTGACAGAAAGCCGGATTGACTTTGGTGAAATATCCCCTAGGTGAAGCAATGGCTAGTATATCAGGAGAAAAATTGAAAAAGAACTTCAATTCTTCTTCGATCTGTTTTCTTCGAAGTTCAGCACCGATAAAATTCATCAAATCTGAAAAAATGGTCTTTCGAGAACTATTTTCAAAAATACTTTCCGGTCCAAACAGCAGTGCTATCCCCAAAATCTCATCCCCATAGGCAAAAGGAATACCCACGGCAGAAATGATGTTGTAATTTTTGATCCAGTCCTTTCTGAGAAACAGATCCTCCTCGCCAAGGTTATTCCAAAAAACAACCTCCTTTTGATCCCAAACTATAGCGGGGAGACCTTCTCGGTCCTGCAGTGAGGACATTGGCTTAGGATCCAGACCATAGAGCGAATCTTCCACCCAGCAGCCCGAAGCGGCAGCAATGACCACTTTCGAAGACTCTTTATTGCTCAGCCAGATTTCGCCCGAAAGCCAATTCCCCACCCCCATCAATTCCTTCAGCAGCTGGGATAGAATTTCCTCCAAGGGAAGATCTTTTCTGAAATGAGCTGCAATTTTTTCCTCCTTAATCTTTAATACCTGCGAGGTATAATGTGTAGTACGATCCCTCAATACTCCCACCATCCGAATAGGGTTGCCCCGGTAATCTCTCACCATATAGGCATGCTCCTCCACAAATGCATAGGTGCCATCGGCCCGCTTAAGGCGAAACTGATTGGCCCAGGCATCTTGCTTGGGGTCTGCCAAAAAATCTGCCCATTCCTGATCTTTGGCCCCGCGATCCTCGGGATGGGTGAGCGCCACCCAATCTGCCAATCTGAATGGCTTGGCGCTATAATCATGGCCAAATGCTCGCCTCAAACTGTCCCCCCAAGCAAACCTGTCCCGGCGTACATCCCAATCAAAAATCGCTTCATTGGTTGATTTATTGACGATTTGGTATCGTTCATTATCTCTTCGGATTTTTTCCAAGTAGCTAAACTTTGCCATGACGATCCCAACGATTCTGTGGGCTCTCTCCAAAACATTGAGTTCTAAGCCATAGCTTTTTTTCGCCTCCGGAAAATAATTGGCAATAGTCGCAATGACCTCTCCGTCTGAATTCAGAATGGGAAATGACCAGCAAGCTCCAATCCCAAACTTTCTGGCCATATCCCGATAGTTTTCCCATCTGCTATCCGTAAATACATCCTGAACCAAAACCCGTTCTTTCTGGTAGGCAGCAGTACCGCAAGAACCCTGATCCGGACCAATGGGGAGACCCTGAATGGCAAAAAGAAATTTGGAATCCAGAGAAGGTGACGTAAAATTGGAGAGTTTATCATCGATGATTTTAACCACCGATGCCTTCATATTGGGTATAAGGGACTCCAAATGGAGTAGAAAGTCTGTATAAATCTGCTTTTCATCGGCATCTTCTGATAGACTTCTTTCGATAAGTTCCTTTTCGAATTCATCGAGTTTCTGAAAAATATACTCTCTCGTCTGATCTCTCATGGCCCCCACCACTCGGGTAGTACGCCCTTCTCCATCTGTCAATCTAACTGAGCGATCTCTGATGTATGCGTATTGTCCATCCCTGGTTAGTAGCCGATATTCCCGTTCCCATACCATTTTCCCGGGGTCTTCGAGTGCTGTGTTAAACTCTTTCACAGCCCGATCTCGATCCTCTGGATGAAGGCTTTCATAAATGGTCTGAAAATTTTCTTTTTCTGATTTGATCTCTATTCCGAGATTATCCTTAAATGACTGGCTAAGAAATATTTCCTGTGTTTCGGGATTGTAATCATAGATACTTTCTGAACCGGCTTGTAATACCACCTCAAACCGCTCATTGGCGACTTGAAGCTGATTTTGGATTGCAATGGTTTCGGTGATATCTACCGAGTTGACTACGATCCCACCGATGTCAGGGTCATCGATCAGATTCGTAGCAGTGGACCTGACCCACCTCCATCCATCGATGTGATGATGGTAGCGGTAAGGACTGATATGTAGGTGTTTTTCACGGAGGATAGCCTTAAACTCTTCCTGAATGCGGGGAAGGTCATCCTCGTGGATAAGCCCAAAAGCGGTATTCCCAAGGTATTTCTCATAATCATCACCGAGGTAAACCTGATAATTGGGACTCATGTAAAGATATCTTGCTTCCAAGTCGATGATGGTGATCAGATCGGCTCCTTCCAAAACCATTTTTTTAAATCTCCGCTCACTTTGTGCGAGCCGTTGTTCTGAAAGAACTTCTTCTGTGATGTCTTTGAAGTTATCAATGATCCCATTGATTACCGGATCATGGAGCATGCTAGTGATCGTAGCAGAAAGCCACCTCCAGGATCCATCCTTGTGTTTGATTCTGGCAGTATGGCCAGCTACAGGGATACCGGGGTTTTTGAGCGCATTTTTGAAATGTTCTGCCACCTTTTCCCTATCCTCGGGATGCGTTACCTCAAATAAGTTTAGGTCCACCGCTTCCCGCTCATCATAACCCAAGACACGTTCTATGGAAGCTGAAACGTAAGTGGGTTTTCCCTTCAGATCTAGTATGGCAAAGGCGTCATCGGAATTTTCGATCAAAGCCCGAAATTTCTTTTCCCGGGTAGCCATTTGCTCCTTGGCTGTCACCTGAAGGGTGATATCGGTATGCGTGCCAAACATGACCTCCGGAACCCCATCTTCATCCCATTCCATAGCCTGTCCACGATCCAGCACCCAAATCCAATGTCCTTCCTTATGCTTCATCCTAAGCTCACACTGATAGATGGGCACTTTTCCTTTCAGGTACGCTTTGAGTTGCTGTTCCGAGGTTTTCAAGTCATCAGGATGCAGGAGGATATTTCTAGTTTTCCGAGTAATGGTCCCAAGTTCTTTGAGTGAGTAACCCAACATGGCAGCCCACCCCTCAGAATAGACCATTTCACCCGTCTTGATATGCCATTCCCAAGTTCCAATCTCAGTAGCTTCGATGATATTGATCAACCTCAAGTGCTCCTGCTGTAAATCATGCCTCGCTCGCTCAAGCAAAAATTTATCTCGGCCATGCTCAATCAGACTGACTATCTGCGAAGCCAATTTCTCAACCGACTGCAATTGGATAGACTCCAGCTGCCGAGGCAAATAATCCATGATGCAAAGCGTCCCGAAAATCTCTCCTGACGCTGACTTTAGAAGAACTCCCAGGTAAAAAGCCAATCCCGGCTCACTCTTCACATTAGGATGATCTTGGAACTTGTCATTTTCTCTCAAATCCGAAACAATCACCATCGGCTCAGACTGATTCAACAGAGCTCCACAAAGACTGCCTTTGATATCTAATGCTGTCACATCGACCCCAATCTGAGACTTGACTTTCAGGCTCATGCCTTCAAGCAGTGTGATATAGGCTATAGGTACCTGACAGATCAATGCCGCCAATTCCGTCAACTGGTCAAACTCCTGCTGTGGGAGTAATTCTAGTCGGAATTCCGCTGATTCCGACTGATTCCTGTACTCTGAATGAGATCGACTCATGGATTGTCTGTGGTTAAAAAAACTCTTTCAAATGTCCCAAACCACACCAAATTAAACACCAGTAGAAAAGGACATTTTAAACTAAATAATTTGAAGTTCAAAAACCAGAGAATTGCAATCTAAATCACGTTTTGGAGGCAAAATAACGAGCTGAAGTGATGAAGATTCCGTTTTTGTAAATCAATAGATTAAAAAACAAATGGTAATAGGCTTAGAGAATTATCAAGATTTTAAAATTTATTGAAGCTCCAGTCAAATGAATCTAGATCAAAGGATCTCATTAAGTGGACCTTTTATTCATATATTTCCAAGAATACTATTTTTTGGCCCTTACCTTTGCTCCTCTGATTATTCGTATCGCCTACTTTTACCCTAAATGCAACGACTCGCCATCCTCGCCTCCGGCAGCGGTTCCAACGCCGAAAAAATCATGGAACATTTTCAAGGTTCCGTCAAAGCAGAAATCGCACTCATCGCCTCCAATAAGGCCGAAGCATTTGTTTTGGAGCGAGCCAAAAAGTTTGGTGTACCCACCTTTACCTTCACCCGAAAGGAAATGGAAGCGGGAGTTCTTTTGGAAAAACTGCAGGAAGAAAAGATCGATTGGGTGATTTTGGCGGGTTTTCTACTAAAGATACCGGAGGAGTTAATCCGGGCTTTTCCCAACCGAATGGTCAATATTCACCCGGCCCTTTTGCCCAAATATGGAGGAAAAGGCATGTATGGGCATCATGTGCATGAAGCGGTGAAAGCCGCCGGGGACACCGAAACCGGCATCACCATCCACTTGGTGAATGAGCAGTATGATGAAGGAAAAATCATCTTTCAGGCGGCTACTTCTGTGACCCCAGAAGACACGCCTGACTCCATAGCCCAGAAAGTACACGCCTTGGAGCATCGGTATTTTCCAGAGGTGATAGAAAGTTTGCTGGGGAGTTAGGAAGTTTGGATGTAGGGAGGATTGGAGGTTAGATGTTGGTGGCTATATGAACTTCCCTGACGCTAATGACTTTCCAGAAAGTAAAATTTTTGAATACCAAAAACCCCCTTAATTCCGATCAACATGCTCACCGCAATCGTACCCAAGCTCCCCATGCGGGACAAAACCGCCACTAGGGAATTTTACCATACGCTGGGGTTCTCAGAATCCAGCAAATCGGACTATCCGGGCTATTTGATGATTCGAAAAGAAGGGATTGAACTTCACTTTTTTGAGTTTGCCGAGCTCAATCCCCTGGAAAATTACGGACAGGTGTATATCCGGGTGAGTCAGATCGAGGAGCTTTACAGAGAACTGATCGAAAAAGGAGTGGCTATCCATCCCAATGGCCCCCTTCAAGCCAAATCTTGGGGTCAGAAGGAATTTTCACTCCTCGATCCGGACCACAACCTCTTGACTTTTGGAGAGGGGATATGAGTTTGATCTGAATCTGCTCTTCAATTAAATACAACCAACTTTTCAAAACCTTCGAGGTTTCCCAAACCTCAAAGGTTTTCGGCTTGCTCATTTTTCCTACCTTTGCGCTTTCCTAAGCGTTCAAACCAATCCATTCCCCAATGGCCACCAAAAAAATACAATCTGCCCTCATCTCAGTCTATTACAAAGACAATCTCGAACCGATCATTGCCCTTCTGAAAAAGCACGGAGTAAAAATCTACTCCACCGGCGGCACCCAGAAATTTATCGAAGAGCAAGGTGCAGAAGTAATTCCTGTTGAAGAATTGACCTCCTACCCTTCCATTTTTGGAGGTAGGGTAAAAACCCTCCACCCAAAAATCTTCGGGGGCATCCTCTACCGAAGAGAAAATGGAGGCGACGTAGCCCAAGCAGCCGAATACGATATTCCAGCTATCGACTTGGTGATTGTGGATTTGTATCCGTTTGAAGAGACGGTAGCTTCAGGAGCATCTGAGGCAGACATCATCGAAAAAATCGACATCGGGGGTATCTCACTCATCCGTGCCGCTGCCAAAAACTTCAAGGACGTGATCATCATCGCTTCCAAAAATCAATATGGCGAACTCGAAGCCAAGCTGGAAGCCCAAGATGGTGCCACCACGATCGAAGACCGCCGATACTTTGCGGCACAGGCTTTCCAAGTGTCATCCAACTACGACACCCATATTTTCAATTACTTCAACCGTGCTGAAAACATCCCGGCACTGAAAGTATCCGAAAGCAAAGCCAAAGCCCTTCGCTACGGAGAAAACCCGCATCAGGCGGCTCATTTCTACGGTAATTTGGAAGATCTTTTCGATCAGCTGAACGGCAAAGAACTCTCTTACAACAACTTGGTGGATGTGGACGCTGCGGTGAATCTGATCGCTGAATTCCCAGACCAAACGGCATTTGCCATCCTAAAGCATACCAATGCCTGCGGTTGCGCGACAGCAGACACGGTGAAAGAAGCTTACCAGAAGGCTTTTGCTGCTGATACCACTTCAGCTTTTGGCGGTGTTTTGGTCACCAACCAGACCGTGGACCAAGAAGCCGCTGAGGAAATGAATTCCCTGTTCTTCGAAGTTCTGATCGCTCCTGAGTTTACCGAAGAGGCCTTGACGGTATTGAAAGGAAAGAAAAACCGAATTCTGCTTCGCCAAAAAATGGATTTGCCCGGCACCAAGATGATCAAAACCCTGCTCAATGGAGTGATCGAGCAGGACAAAGATATGGCGACCGAAAGCAAAGCAGATTTCAAAGTAGTAACCAAAGTCGCTCCAACTGAAAAGGAATTAGATGCTTTGGTATTTGCAGCGAAAGTCTGCAAGCATACCAAGTCCAACACCATCGTCTTGAGTAATGACTCTCAGCTTTTCGCTTCAGGGGTAGGTCAAACTTCCCGAGTGGATGCGCTGCGTCAGGCCATCATCAAAGCCGGAGAATTTGGCTTTGACTTGAAAGGTGCGGTGATGGCTTCCGATGCCTTCTTCCCTTTCCCTGACTGTGTGGAGATTGCGCATGAAGCAGGAATCACCGCCGTAGTGCAGCCCGGCGGCTCCATCAAAGACCAGGACAGCATTGATTTTTGCGACGCCCACGGCATGAGCATGGTAATGACAGGTGTGAGACATTTTAAGCATTGATAAAGAAGCAAGACACTAGATACAAGACGCTAGACACAAGATGCTAGACAAAAAACCTCCGGTTCGAATGGAATCGGAGGTTTTTCTTTTTCTTACCATTAAGGAATTGAGAGAATTAAGAATAGGAAAGAGATGAAGCACATCCACTCTCAATTCCCTTAATTTCTCCTATGTTTTAAAAAACTGAAGGTTAGAAAAGTCAGTCAAAGTCTCTTTGGTTTTTGGAGAAGCTTACGATTGACCTCCGGTTCGAATAGGATCGGAGGTTTTTGTTTATCTAACCATTTAGAAATTTAGATAATTAAGAAAGTGTAGGAGGCTTAAAATATCCACTCTCAATTCCCTTAATTTCTTAATGTTTTAAAAAAACCGAAGGTTAGGAAAGTCAGTCATAGCCTCTTGGGTTTTTGGAGAAGATTACAATTGACCTCCAGTTCGAATAGGATCGGAGGTTTTTTGTTTTTTTAAGGTTGGCCATAGCCTCTCTCCAAAGGATTAAATGCCAAAGGCATTTCCTGTCACAGCCCAGAATTCAATTCTGGGTGTGTAGGTTTTCAAAGGAGTTTTAAGAGTGCCAACGGCACGATCTGTATAGAATAGATTACAGATCGCCCATTCAGGGCTCAAAATCAAAAATCAAATGTTCAAATCCCCAAATTGAATTTAAGGTTTTTACATGTTGCACTTTCATCTGTTTATAATTTGATTTTTTAAGGTCAGATAGCCTGTCCAGATCATTCATCGGGAGAATGCCATAGACAATCTTTCCCCAATGTGAGACATTTTCTCATGGGCATTTCAGCGCATTTTTTCGATTCATCTAGCGTAACTCTCAAAGAAATTAAAATCTAAACCGGAATTAATTGACTAGCTTATCCAAGATTTTTCTACGAGAGTCTTTTCTCTGCCCAATTCTTTATTTTAACTTTCAAAATTCATCCATTAACTTGATTCTAAATCCCTTGAGAAAATGAAAACCGTGAGAATCAAAGCCTATCCTAAAAACAAAAAGCAAATTCAGTCTATCGCTGATTTTTTGAAGAAAGAAGGGATTGAATTTGAGTTGGTAGAAAAAGAAGAATTCCTGGAATTCATCTCTGAAGTAGAATCCAGCTTAGGTCAGGTAAAACAAATACAGGAGGGGAAACAAAAAAAAGAGCCGGCAAAAGACTTTTTAAATGAATTATGAAGTCATTCTAACACCCGACTTTAAAAAGTTCTTTAAACGGCTTTTTAAAAAATATCCTTCTCTAAAGGATGATCTACTCAAACTCATCCAAGATCTTGAAAACGATTACAAAATCGGCACCCCTCTAGGCTCCAATCTTTTTAAAATCAGAATTTCTATATCAAGTAAAAACAAAGGGAAATCGGGAGGAGCTAGAGTAATCTACTTTTTTGTAAGTGAAGAAAATGAGATTTACCTGATCCATATTTTTGATAAAAGTGAATTTGAAAACCTCCCGAAAGAAACCTTTATTGATCTTTTGAAGAATGCAGGCTTGATCTGAAAGAAATAATCAAGTCGGAAAAATTCTATTAATATTTGCCTAATCAAACTTTTCCAAAGTTCAAAACTTTGGAAAAGTTAACTGCCTCTGAAATCCATTTCTTTTCATTTCCCAAGCCAAATCCGCTATTTTGCAACCCGAACCTAAAAACCGGTTTTCCGGTTTTAGGTTCTTGAATCTCGATTCTTGCCTCTCAAAATGAAATCGCATCAACTCAAGCTTTACAATACACTCTCCAGACAAAAGGAGGATTTTGCACCCATCAATGCTCCCTTTGTGGGGATGTATGTCTGCGGACCGACTGTTTATGGAGATGCACATCTGGGTCACGGACGGCCTGCGGTCACTTTTGATACGGTCAATCGCTACTTGACCCACTTGGGCTATCGCGTACGCTACGTCCGCAATATCACCGATGTGGGCCACCTGACCGGCGATGCTGACGAGGGAGAAGATAAAATCGCCAAAAAAGCCAAACTCGAGCAGCTCGAGCCCATGGAAGTGGCGCAGCAATACACGGACACCTACCATCGGGACATGGCCTTGCTCAATACCTGGAAACCAAGCATCGAGCCACGCGCCACTGGCCACATTCCGGAGCAAATTGCCTTGGTAGAAGCCATCCTTAAGGAAGGTTTGGCCTATGAAGTCAACGGTTCGGTCTATTTTGATGTCCTGAAATACAACAAAACCTACAAATATGGTAAGCTTTCCGGTCGAGTCCTTGACGAGTTAATCAGCGGCAGTCGAGATCTCGATGGACAGGGCGAAAAACGCAATTCGGTGGATTTTGCCTTATGGAAAAATGCAGCTCCAGAACACCTGATGAAGTGGGATTCACCATGGGGAGTAGGTTTCCCGGGTTGGCATCTCGAGTGTACCGCCATGAGCAGCAAGTATTTAGGAACTCAATTTGACATTCACGGTGGCGGTATGGACCTGATGTTTCCGCATCATGAGTGTGAAATCGCTCAGGGCAACGCCTGCAACCATCGCGACCCGGCCAAATACTGGATGCATAACAACATGATCACCATCAATGGACAGAAGATGGGCAAGTCCTTGGGCAACTTCATCACCCTGCAGGAGCTTTTCACTGGAAATCACCGGCTGCTGGAGCAAGCCTATAGCCCGATGACGATCCGCTACTTCATGCTCACAGCGCATTACCGGTCGACCTTGGACTTTTCCAACGATGCGCTCAAGGCCGCCCAAAAAGGCTATAAAAAAATCATCAATGGACTACGGATTGCCAGAGCTTTGGAATACACACCAAATACTGAAATCGCTTTAGATCCTGAGCAAATCAAGCAGGTGGAAAACAGCATTTCCTCAGCTTATCGAGCGATGGATGATGACTTCAACACCGCTCAGGCCATCGGTCACCTCTTCAATTTGCTAAAAAAGATCAACTCCATTTTCACCGGACAATTGGCTTCAGCGGTTTTTGGAGAGGAGGTTTTTCAAAAAATGAAAGACACCTTTATCACCTTTGTAGTGGATATTTTAGGTTTGATCGAAGAAAAAAGCGACGTGCAGGACTCCATGATTGAGCTTTTGCTGAAGCTTTATGCTGAAGCCAAGACTGCCCGTGACTATGCCAAAGTGGACGAAATCCGGGCAGGATTGAAAGCCATGGGCTTTGTGGTCAAAGACATGAAAGACAAAATCGATTGGGCATATGAAGAATAGTAGAATCTGGCTTTTAGCCCTATTGGTTTTTGCCTGGGCCTGTTCGGGAGAAAAAACCACAGAGACCACTGCCCCGGAGGTGGTCATCAAGCCTTATCCGGCTTTCGATGCTGACTCAGCCTATGCCTTTGTGCAAAAGCAGGTGGATTTTGGTCCGCGTGTACCCGGCACCAAAGGTCATGCAGACACCAAAGCCTGGATGATTGCATCTTTGGAAAAATATGGATGGGAAGTACAAACCCAAGATTTCCAGGCCAAAACCTACGATGGACTGACTTGGGACCTTACCAACGTGATCGCATCGTTCAATCCGCAGGCGACCAAACGAATCCTTTTGGCTGCTCATTGGGATACCCGCCGAATCGCCGATAAAGACACCGAGCGACTCAACGAACCCATTGACGGAGCCAATGATGGGGGTTCAGGGGTGGCTGTCTTGATGGAAATCGCCCGCGTGATCGGAGGACAAGAAATCAAGCCAGAAGTAGGCATTGACCTGATTTTCTTTGACGGAGAAGACGATGGAGAACCCGAAATGACCAAAACTCCAAATAATTCCCAAATTTGGTGGTGCCATGGTTCGCAATACTGGTCCAAAAACAAACATGTGCCAAACTATTCTGCCTACTATGGCATTTTGGTTGATTTGGTAGGCGGAAAAAATGCCCGTTTCTATCGCGAAGGCTATTCCAGACAATATGCCAGTGGAATATTATCCAAAGTCTGGGGAAATGCTTCCCAATTGGGCCATTCTGGGTTCTTTATCCAGCAAGATGCACCTGAGATTTTGGATGATCATTTCTTTGTCAACACTCAGGCTAGAATTCCTATGATTGATATCATTGAGTTTTCTCCGATGGTAGGGTTTGGACACTATCACCACACCCATCGGGACAATATGGAGTTGATTGATTCCCGAACTCTCCAAGCTGTCGGAGAGACTGTTTTATTTACAGTTTATCAGGAATAACAGTTTTTCTGAAAATCTTTGCTTTATTCGTAATTGCAGACGATTGCAGGGAACGAAAACTCAACGGTAAATCATGAAAAAGGGCCATCAGATCACGATGAAGGAAATCGCCAAAAAGCTCGGCGTGTCGGTTTCCACCATTTCCAGGGCACTTAAAGATTCTCCGGAATTGCATCCTGAGACCAAGCGTAAGATCGTGGAGGCTGCCAAGGAGATGAACTATCAGCCGAATCTTTTGGCACAAAGTCTCCGAATCAGCCGTTCTAAAACTCTTGGGGTCATTGTCCCGGAGATCACATCACACTTTTTTGCTTCCTGTATCAGTGGTATTCAAGACACAGCCAACAAGCGTGGATACAACGTGATGATCTGCCAAAGCAACGAGTCTATCGATCAGGAAAAAGCCAATATCCGAACCTTGGTATCCAGTCAGGTGGATGGATTGTTGATTTCGCTTAGCCGGGAGACCAATCAGTTTGACCATCTCTATGACCTTTATGACCGGGAGATCAACTTTGTATTGTTTGATCGGGTTCAGGAGGATATTCCCGTATCCAAAGTTACTTTCAACGATGCAGGCGGGGCTTATCAAGTCACTAAACACTTATTGGAAAATGGCTCCAGAAGAATAGTATATGTCTCGGGACCGGAGGATTTATACATTTCCAAAAAAAGAAAAGAAGGCTATCTCAGAGCTCTAGCTGAATTTGGAGTTCACCAAGACAATTCTCTCATCAAAATCACCGACCTGACTGAAACGGGGAATATCAAAGTTGCCCGGGAGATTCTAGTCATGCGCCCGCGACCTGATGCTGTTTTTTGTATGATCGATCCTGTGGCGGTAGATGTACTGACCGAGTGGAAGTCTCAAGGCATCCGCATTCCGGAAGACATTGCTTTGGCAGGATTTACCAACAATCCCACTTCCGCTGTCGTGGAACCTCCGCTGACCACCGTATCTCAACCCGGCTATGAAATGGGTAAGCTAGCCGTTAGTCACTTGTTGGATCAATTGGACGGTATCGCCTCCGAAGATCCCATTTCGATTGTGTTGGAAACTACCTTGGTTCCCAGAAAATCATCCCAGCATTTCTAACTTCCTTGATCTCAATCTCCTTATAAAAAGGAAACTGGAAGTAGTGAGTAGTGATCAAAATACTGCTCACTAACTACCACTCACCATTTACATTTTAGTATGCACGCCCAACTCACCAAGACCTTTCAATCCTATTTTGCCACTACTCCACTTGTAGCCTTTGCTCCCGGGCGGATCAATCTGATCGGAGAGCATACCGATTATCAGGAAGGGTTTGTTTTCCCTGCTGCTGTGCAACAAGGGATTTGGGTGGGAATTCAAAGAAACGGCCTGAGCGTATGCCGGTTGTACTCCATGGATTTCGCTCAGGAATTTAGTTTCGAGTTGGATTTTATTTCTCCGAAAAATGGCCATTGGGCCACCTATGTGATGGGAATGTGCGCTCTGATGAAGCAGTCGGGCTATGAAGTAGCTGGATTTGACATGGTGATAGGAGGAACTATTCCGGTGGGTTCGGGACTATCGTCCTCAGCGGCGCTTTCGGTAGCAATCGGGACAGCAATTTCAAGTTTGTTTGATTTTCAGATCCCCAAGAAAAACATCGTCCTTTACGCCCAAAAGTCTGAGCACCTCTACGCCGGGGTGAAATGTGGCATCATGGATCCTTATGCTTCCGCTTTTGGAGCTGAGGGAAAAGCACTTTTATTGGACTGTCGCACCAATACCCATCAGGAAATACCGGTAAATCTCGGGGATTTTTCTCTGATCCTGGTCAATTCCAAAGTGAAGCATTCCTTGGCCGATTCCGCTTATAACAAACGTAGAGAAGCCTGTGAAGAAAGTGTTCGAATCCTTCAATCTGAGTTTCCGGAGATTCTTACGCTCAGGGATTTGACTATTTCCGATTTGGAAAAAGTTGAGAAAATCCTTCCTTCCGCCTTTTTTCCAAAAGCCAAACACGTCATCTCCGAATGCGAAAGAGTTCACGAAGCGGCTGCCGCATTACGCTCAGGAGATTTGGTTTCTTTCGGAAAACTACTCAACGCCTCTCACCAAAGTCTCAGTCAGGACTTTGAAGTGAGCTGTCCGGAATTGGATTTTTTGGCTGAAAAAGCCCAAAGTCTGGAATATGTTTTAGGATCACGAATGATGGGTGGAGGCTTTGGCGGTTGTACGCTCAACTTGGTCAAGACTTCAGAACTCGAAGCCTTCCAATCAGCCCTGAAAACTCCATACCAACAAGCCTTCCAAAAGACCCCTGAGTTTATTTTGGTGGAGATCGGTGAGGGGGCGAGGGTGGTTGGGTAAGAAAAAACCCGTCAGGTTTTGAAAACCTGACGGGTCTAAACATCCTGAAATTTTCCTCAATCAAAGGAAAAAACCTCTTTTTACTTCTTCTTATACTTCGCTACCCGCTCGTCTTGTATGACTCCTGACCAGTTGAGTCCGAAGGTAAAATCATAGGCATTGCCGGCAGCATCCACATGCACTTCCATGTCATGGGCGGCGTCTTCCAACTGAGTCTCCACTGCCGCCATCGAAGCTGGCAACTGAATAGGAAGCAGTGCGGATGGCTCATATTTACCACTTACCAGATCGAAAATCACCTGATCCTGCACTCCGAAGTGGAAGAAAATACCCTGAACTTCTTTTTCAAATTCTGCCATCACCATGGGATTGGCGGCTTTGATAACCACAAAAACCGGCTTATCCCCCATTGCTTTTTTGGTATCGAGGATGGTCTTTAGATCCTGGAAGTTGGCGGTTTCTACCGACTTGTTCTTATAAGAACGATTGGTAATCGTCGGATCCAACACAGGATCTCCGGCGGCTAGGCTTTGCTCTCGGGCGAGTTCGGCTTTGTAAGGAGCATATTGGAGGGAAATCGGAACATAGCCATTTCCGCCTTTTTCACGATCAGCATGGTCATAACCGGTGCCTGATTCTGGGCTTTCTACAAATACCAGGGAGAAATCTGCCTCATCGGCTGTTTTCACCACGTCGAAATACTTCGCGGCAATCTCCAGATTAACAGGATCGATCCACTTGGGCTCGGTTTTGATTCCCCACCAGTTGGTCGTCGAAGGCACATAGCGCTGCGGAATAAAGACTTTCTTTCGCTCTTTGATCGGCAAGGCTTGGGCTTCATTTTTCAGCAGGACGACAGACTTTACTTGAGCGTTGTATCCTTCTTCCATAAACTCGGCATTTCCCACTTTTTGCTCAGTGGCTTGCGGATCGAGGTAAGGATTTTCGAACAGTCCTGCATTGATAATATTGCGAAGCAATCGCACGGCTGACTGCTCGATTCGAGCTCTTGCAGCTTCTACTCCCATTTCTTTCTCCATGAGTTCGAACGCTTCCAAAACCGGGACTTTGTCATTGTTCCCTCCAAACTGATCTCCTCCAGCCATCAAGACTTTGAAATGACGCTCCGCAATCGAGGCCGTTTCCATGCCCCAAGGCTTTCCTGCAAAGGTGTTCACATTGTCTCGCTCATTGCCGGTCACTCCCCAATCGGTACATACGACTCCCTCGTAGCCGTATTCTCCACGGAGCAAGTCTGTAATCAGGTACTTGGAATAGGCATTGGCGACGTTTTCCCCATTTTTATCCTGACCAAATGAAATGGTGTAGTAAGGCATGACAGCGGTAGCTTTTCCTGTAGGGCCATTCAGCTTAAAGGCACCTTCGGTAAAAGGCACAAGATGCTCCGCAAAGTTATTACCCGGGTACACGGCAAATTTGCCATAGGCAAAATGCCCATCGCGACCTCCTTCTTCAGGGCCTCCGCTCGGCCAATGCTTGACCATGGCATTGACGCTGTGATAACCCCAACCGCCGGTAATCTCTGCCTCACCCGTGGACGTCTGGAATCCATCCACGTAGGCTCTTGCCAAATCGGCTGCCAAGCGGGAATCTTCTCCAAACGTGCCCTTAATTCTGTTCCAACGAGGTTCCGTCCCCAAATCGATCTGAGGAGAAAGCGCTGTCGAAATACCCAAAGCCCGGTATTCTTCGGAGGCAATCTCCCCGAATCGCTGCACCAAAGCAGGATCAAAAGTCGCTGCCATACCCAAAGATTCCGGCCACATGGAGATAGTACCACCGGCACCGGCATTGTATTCGGTACTTGCTATTGGGCTGTGACGGGGATCCGAACTGTTATTGGCAGGAATACCAAAACCCAATCCCTCCACAAATGCCTGCACGTTATTATTCCACTCGGCTGCTATTTTGGGACTTTCCACACGCGTAAGCAGGACATGGCGGAGGTTATCCTCTTCCAAAAATTTCTTTTGCTGATCGGAAATACTGGAGATGGGCATTCCGCTTTCTGAGATGGGCTTGCCACCATAAGTCCCTGCACCAAAACCCTGCGGATTGGCAGGGATGGATTGATGCGAACTATAGAGCATCAATCCGGCGATTTGCTCCTTGGAAATCTTGGAAGCCAAATCCTTGGCTCGCTCCTCCACCGGAAGTCTCCAGTCTTCGTAGGGATCTAGCGAACCGTTTTTGTTGAGGTCTTTAAAAGCAAGTCCCGAATCCTTCAAAATCGCGACTCCGGAAGACTTGGAATAGCCCAAAGTCTGTCCCATGGACTGCTTGACGATGACTATGTCTTCACCGATGGTTTGTTCGGTGATCTGATTGCTTTCGCAGGCAAACAGGCTAAGCGATAGCAAAACGGCTGTAGTTTTAATTGGTCTCATTGGAAGAATATTTTCAAAAAAAGAAGTTGGGACCATGATTCATGCCCCTCCTTAATTTTCAGCCGAAGTTTAAGGATTTTTATTGTTACAATCTGTAACAATAGCTAATCTCATCATGAAAAATTACCGAAATTCAGTTACTTAGGGGCCTAATTCGGAGAAACCTCTATTTTGCAAAAAATTTCTTCAAACCCTATGAATTTACCCAAAAACCTACGTAGCCTGCTCTTTTTGCTTGTGCTGTTGGGAGTAGGGTTGGCTTCGTGCTCGAAAAAGCGGGAAGGCCAACCGAAAGTGCTGATTTTCAGCAAGACTGCGGGATTCTATCACGAATCCATTCCAAATGGGATCGCCGCGATCCAGAAACTCGGAGCCGAAAACGGCTTTGCGGTGGACACTACCAAAAATGCCGAGTTGATCAATGAAGAAAACCTTGCTCAATATGCAGCGGTCATCTTCCTGAGTACCACAGGAGATATCTTGGATCATTACCAAGAAGCTGATTTCGAGCGCTACATCCAATCGGGTGGTGGCTTCGTCGGAATCCACGCCGCTGCAGACACCGAGTACGAGTGGGGCTGGTATGGAAGATTGGTAGGCGGATATTTCTCAGACCATCCCGGTATCAATGATCCCCATCCCAATGTACAGCCTGGAAAAATCACCAAAACAGGTGAAAAGCATCCATCTGTGGATTTTTTACCGGAATCTTGGGAGCGTACTGACGAATGGTACAGCTATAAAAAAGTCAATCCAAACACCAAAAAACTCCTCCTACTGGATGAAGCTTCCTATCAGGGAGGCGCTGACATGGGCGAGCATCCGATTGCTTGGTATCATGACTTTGACGGAGGACGGGCCTATTATACAGGAGGTGGACACACCAAAGAATCCTTCGAAGAAGCTGATTTCTTGAAGCATTTGCTTTCTGGAATTCAATATGCAATCGGAGAAAATGAAGAACTAGACTACAGCAAAGCCAAATCCAAGCGCACACCAGAGGAAAATAGATTCACCAAGACTACCCTTTCCATCGGTCAGTTTACCGAACCGACAGAAATGACTGTACTGCCAAATCTGGATATTTTGGTTGCCCAAAGAAGAGGAGAAATCCTCCACTACAATAACGCCACCGGCGAACTGAAAGAAGTCGCCAAATTGGACGTATATTGGAAAGCTGAAGTACAAGGCGTCAATGCCGAAGAAGGTTTGATGGGATTGCAAAAGGATCCAAACTACGCCACCAACAATTGGGTGTACGCTTTCTATTCCCCAACAGGTGATCAGGAAATCAACCGCCTTTCCCGATTCAAATTCGCCAACGGCATGTGGGACATGGCGTCTGAGCAAATCATCCTGGAGCTTTACTCTCAACGCAATATCTGCTGCCACACGGGTGGTTCAATCGCTTTTGATGCCGAGGGGAACTTATTCCTTTCTACCGGTGATAACTCTACCCCATTCAATCAGCCCAACACCCCAAATCGACTCAATGGCTATGCGCCTGTAGATGGGCGAGATGGCAACAAACAATATGATGCCCGCAGAAGCTCAGGTAACTCCAATGACCTGAGAGGTAAAATCATCCGAATCAAAGTCAACGAAGACGGAAGCTATACCATCCCTGAAGGAAACCTGTATCCACAAGGAACAGAAGGAACCCGTCCCGAGATCTATGTACAGGGTCTAAGAAATCCTTACCGAATCGCAGTGGATCAAAAAACCGGCTACCTCTATTGGGGTGAAGTAGGCCCGGATGCCAGCAATGACTCACTTACCGTAAAAGGCCCCCGCGGCTACGATGAAGTCAATCAGGCTAGAAAGGCTGGACATTTCGGATGGCCCTATACGATCGGAAACAACTTCTCCTATGTCGAATTTGATTATGAAACCGGAACTCCAGGCAAGCCATTTGATCCCGCTGGACCAGAAAACAACTCGCCAAACAATACCGGTTTGAAGAAACTTCCTCCGGTGGAGCCTGCCTTTATCTGGTATCCGTATGCAGTATCTCCTGATTTCCCTCAACTAGGGACAGGTGGACGAAATGCCATGGCGGGCCCTGTTTACTACTCCGACATGTATCCGGCGGAGACTAGAATGCCGGATTATTTTGACGGGAAGCTCTTTATCTATGACTGGATCAGAGGCTGGATCAAAGTGGTAACCATGCAGGAAAACGGGGATTTTGACAAAATGGAACCCTTCATGAAAGGCACCAAATTCAACGCCTTGATGGATATGGAGATGGGTTCGGACGGTAAAATCTACATCCTCGAATACGGTAACGGCTGGTTTACCAAAAACCCCGATGCAGGTCTCTTCCGAATTGACTACAACGGAGGCAACCGTGCTCCGGTGGTCACCGAATTGTCCGTGGACAAAACCTCCGGGAAAAATCCTCTGACAGTGACTTTGAATGCGACTGCTTTAGATCCTGAAAAAGACGTCCTCACGTATACTTGGGATTTGGGTAATGGAGAAACCAAAACCACCAATGAACCGAAGCTTTCCCATACGTATGCTACAGTGGGTGAATTTGAAATTAAGGTAACAGCAGCGGATCCTTCGGGCTTGACCGGTACCAGCCCTCTGGTGTCCGTTTACTCAGGAAATGTGGCTCCTGTGGTAAGTATTTCGGTGGATGGCAATCAGTCTTTCTATTTCCCCGGCAAAAAAGTCAGCTATTCCGTAGCTGTCTCCGACGAAGACCACCCCGATGCATCCAGTGACCTGAGTAACTTGTATGTGGCTGCTGACTATCTACAAGGTGTCGATCAGGCAGAAGCCGATATGGGCCACAAGGTGATGAGCGAGGCAATGACCGGAAAGTCACTTGTTCAGTCCCTGACTTGTAAGACTTGCCACAAAGAGAATGAAGCTTCTATCGGTCCCGCCTATACCGAGGTAGCCAAAAAATACAGAGAGCGAAATCGTGATTATCTGGTAGAAAAAATAAGAAAAGGCGGAGGCGGAGTTTGGGGTGAGACGGTCATGCCAGCCAACCCAGACTTGAAGGCATCGGAAGTCAATGCCCTGGTGACTTACATCCTTTCGCTCAGACAAGAGAGTAAGCCTAGCCTGGCAGCAAAAGGAAGCGTGGACCCGACCTTGGGCAAGCCTGCTTCTCCTACTGGTTCCTTGGTTATCTCGGCTACCTACACCGATCAGGGTGGTGAAAACATCAAACCCCTGACGGGATCTTCTTCACTCGTATTGGGGCCAAACAGCGTGAATTTGGCGCAGGCAGGCGAATTTTCCACCTATACCAAAATGGTTTTTGATGGCAGAACCTTGCTCAATGTCCCTAGTCAAGCAGGTTCATTTGCACTTCCTGCCATCGACCTGACAGGAATCGGTTCGGTCACCTTGATGACTGCCTCGCAAGAACCACTCAAAGTTCCTGTGGATTTTGAAATCCGATTGGACAGCCCTACAGGGGAAGTAGTAGCCAAAGGAACTCACCAGCCAAGTGAAGGCTTCAAAGCTCCAAACATGCCTATCCTAATGCACCAAGCCGCAATCCCTGTGACAGGTGCAATCGATGGCAAAAAGCACAAACTCTATTTCGTAAGTGATGCTAAAGGTGCTGAACTCGGAACTTTCATCCTGATGGGAATCACCTTTAATGCCAAGTAATAGGTAAAGAACTATACTTTGGCTAGTAACTCACCGGCCAAAACAACTAAAGCCAGCCTAGAATTAACCGGGCTGGCTTTTTTAATGATCTAGTAAGATTTAGAAAGCAAAAAAATCAATTGAAATCACATGCCGAGTTTGATGGCTGCCAAATTACCTCTTGGCTGGTAAGTTCATCGAAGGTGATATTTTCCGTGAGCTCATTTCCCTGACAGTCCCTGACAATGAGCGCCCAGTTACAATTGGGACAACAGGAACCAAAAAAGAAGACCGTTTCGCCCTGATAACTGGCTTGGCTCAAATAGGTGTATTCTGAAAGTTCAGAGCTGCTGTATTCCTCAACTGCCGCTTTGATCCATGCAATATCCTCCAGGGGATTTGCCGTGTCGCAGACCACAGGCCTCTCGTCTTCATTGCAGGAGAACAATATGGCCGAAGAGATCCATAGGAAAATATACTTTTTCATAGCTACAAAGTTTTTTGATTCAATAACTCTACGGATTTATTAGGACAAATGCTACAGGCTTTGGGTCCAAAATTAAAGCCTAATTAAGTCCTTACCTTCCTTTCAGCTTGTAGATTTCCTACTTTTACCCCATGTCCTTCCCCGATCTCGCCACTCGAACCGTCATTTTTAGTATGCTGGGAAACGCCGCCTTGGCTGGAATCAAATTTCTGGCCGGGATTTTTGGAAATTCCTATGCGCTCATCGCAGACGGAATTGAGTCAACGGTCGATATTTTCTCCTCCTTTTTGGTCTTACTTGGACTCCGCTATGCGGCGCGGCCTGCCGATGAAAATCACCCTTACGGCCACGGAAAAGCCGAGCCTTTGATCACCTTTGCCGTAGTGGTTTTTTTGGTCCTTTCTGCTTTTACCATTGCCTGGCAGTCCATCCAAAATATCCAAACTCCCCATGCTTTGCCTGAATCCTGGACACTATGGGTCTTGGCAGGAATCATCCTTTGGAAAGAAACAAGCTTCCAAGTCGTTCTGCGACGGAGTAAAAAACTAGGGAGTTCTTCCCTAAAAGCCGAAGCTTGGCACCACCGCGCGGATGCGATTACCTCTGTGGCAGCCTTTATTGGGATATCCATCGCCCTTTTTGGCGGCGAGGGATTTGAAGTGGCGGATGATTATGCTGCTTTATTGGCCTGTGGGTTTATTTTGTACAACTGCTATGGGATTTTTAGACCGGCACTCAGTGAGGTAATGGATGAAAACAACCATGATGCCTTGGTCGAGGAAATCCGAAAAGTCGCGCTTACAGTGCCCGGTGTGAGTGACACCGAAAAGTGCTTTATCCGAAAAGCAGGGATGAAATACCACGTGGACCTCCACGCCCATGTGGATGGCAAACTGACCGTCCGAGAGGGGCATGACATCGCTCACCAACTCAAAGACACCCTCCGCAAAGAAATCCCACAGCTAGGTCATGTGCTGATTCATATTGAGCCCGCGTGATTCTGGATCAATTTTTTCACCATTTAGAATTAAGGAAATTCAGAAATGAGAGCGGAGTTTTTTTAATTGAAATCCTAAAAACCATTGGAAACCTTAATTCCCTAAACTTCCTTAATGGTTTAAATGAGTTAACCTCCTCCGTTTCGTTGGCGATCCACTGCACGTTCCAAATTGAAAATCGTGCGCCAGCGAGGGGGATTTTTCGGTGTTTTATTTAATCCTGGGGTTGAACCCCAGGCTAAAACAGAACGCTCCGTTGGAGCTGGTTCGTCTTTGGTCACTCGAGCTGAGCTTGTCGAAGTATCCCTCTTCAATCCTCTATCCCAAAACACTGCCTCGCAATCTCCAACTCTTCATTGGTTGGAATGACCAGAATCTGCACGGATGAATTCTCAGCTTGAATTGCGCGAAAACCGGTATTGGGCAGTTTGTTCTTTTCTGAATCCAGCTTAATACCCAGAAAATCCATCTTCTCACAGACCAAGGTTCGGGTGAGTTGGTCATTTTCTCCCACTCCTCCGGTGAAGACAATCGCATCCAGTCCATTCATCGCGGCTGCAAAGGAACCGATATACTTTTTGATCCGATAAGCATACAGCTGATAGGCCAAAATGGCTTCGGGCTGCCCTTGATGGTATAGCTTGCCGATGTCCCGCATATCACTGAATCCGGTCAGACCGAGCATCCCGCTTTTCTTATTCAGCAGGTTATTTACCTCATCAAGGGAATAGCCGAGTTCACGTACCAGATAAAATATCACCGACTGATCGATATCTCCCGCTCGGGTTCCCATGATCAGCCCGTTCATCGGACCCAACCCCATGCTGGTATCGACGCATTTTCCTCCCTCCACTGCTGCCATACTGCATCCATTTCCGAGGTGGATCGTGATGAGCTTGGAGTTATTTTTTTGCAAAAACTCCTCGGCCCGCTGGCTCACATACTTGTGACTAGTACCGTGGAATCCATAGGCTCGAATGCCATTTTGGGCATACAAGTCATTAGGAATCGCCATACGATAGGCTTGTGCCGGCATAGTTTGGTGAAAAGCTGTATCAAACACCGCGATCTGTCGGGCATGAGGAAAAATACTTTCCGCCACTTCTATTCCCAGGTAATTTGCCGGATTGTGCAAGGGGGCCAAGGGAAAGAGCTCCTTGATTTTAGCCTTGATCTCGGGAGTGATGACTTGGGTGGAAGCAAACTTTTCACCTCCATGTACCACCCGATGCCCGACCACTTCCACCTCGGATGGATCGGAAATCACTCCCACATCCGCATCTGTGAGCAATTTGGCCACTTCCTGCAAGCCAACCGAATGATGCGGAACGGGGATTTCGAGCACTTTTTTCACTTCGCCTTGAGGCAAAAAGGACTTATGCTCCACTTTGGAACCTTCCAGTCCAATCCGATCCACCAGGCCCGAACAAAGGACTTTTGCCTCAGGCATGGAAATGAGTTGGTACTTGATCGAACTGCTGCCTGAGTTGATGACGAAGACGTTCATGGTGTGTAGTTAGGAGGTTAGGAAGTGGGGAGTTAGGAGGTTTGGGAGACGGAAGATTTTGGAGAATTATCAATTTTCAATTTTCAAGCTCAATTACCAATTGAACTTCCCTTGAAAATTGGTAATCGGTTTTTTGATAATTGGTAATTGAAAATTGGTAATTGAAAATTGCTCATTGCTCTTGCGCTTGTATAGCCGTAATCACTACGGTATTGAACACATCCACGACGGTGCAGCCGCGGCTGAGATCATTGACGGGTTTATTCAAGCCTTGCAGCATTGGGCCGATGGCGATGGCGCCGGTTTCCCGCTGGACGGCCTTGTAGGTATTGTTTCCGGTATTGAGATCCGGGAAGATCAACACGCTCGCCTGACCGGCCACATCGGAGTTGGGCATTTTCTTTTTCCCCACTTCCGGATCGACAGCGGCATCATATTGTATGGGACCTTCTACCTTGAGATCGGGACGTCGCTGTTTGACGAGTTCGGTCGCTTTTCGCACTTTTTCCACATCTTCCCCTTCCCCCGAGCTTCCAGACGAGTAGGATAAAAGGGCGATTTTGGGATCGATTCCCAGCATTTTGGCGGATTCAGCTGAAGAGATGGCGATATCCGCCAACTGTTCCGAGGTTGGGTTTGGCACGACGGCACAGTCTCCAAAAACCGAAACCCGATTGGGAAGACACATGAAGAAAACCGAAGAGACGGTCGAGTTGCCCGGTTTAGTTTTGACAAACTGCAAGGCTGGTCGGATCGTGTGCTGCGTGGTATGCACCGCACCGGAGACCATCCCGTCTGCGTGACCTTTGTACACCATCATGGTACCAAAATACGATACATCGTGCATCAGGTCACGGGCCATTTGCAAGGTCACTCCTTTATTTTTCCGCAAATCAAAAAGAGTCAGCGCATAATCTTCCAGTCGTGGTGAGGTCTCTGGATTTTCCACAAAAACCTTGTCCAAATCCAAGGAAAGATTCAATCGCTTCACGGCGATTTCCATGGTTTCTTTATCTCCTAGCAAGGTCAAATCCACCACATCCTGCCGAACCAGCATATCAGCAGCCATGAGGATACGGTCCTCCTCCCCTTCCGGCAAGACGATGTGCTTCCTACTGGCTTTGGCTCTTTTGACCAGCTGATATTGAAACATCCGTGGTGTGAGCGTATCGGTATGAAATGCAGTCAATCGATCAGTAAGGGCAGTTTCATCGACCCATGCTTCAAAGAGCCGAATGGCTAAGGCGATTTTTTCTTTGTCACCTGCGGCGATGCGGGCCCGGATTTGATTGACTTTGGTCACGACCATAAAAGTCCCATCCTCCACCTGCAGGATAGGTACGATCGTTTCGAGACCTTCGATCAACTTGACAATCGAAGGCTCTGGCACCATCCCCCCTGAGACTATGATGCCGGCCACTTTCCCGAAATTACGAGAGACATTAGCCTGAAGTGCACCGATGATGATATCCCCCCGGTCACCGGGAGTCACCACCAGGGTATTTTGCCCGAGTCGAGTGAGAAAATTATGCAGCTGCATGGCGCCGACTATGGAGTGATCGACGCGATTGGTGAGGAGATTCTCTCCGAAAAGCAAATTAGCCCCCAAGGACTCCATGATCTCCGCCATGGTAGGATTACTGAGTTCTTCATGCACGGGCATGGTAGAAACCAAGATTTCCTTTGGGAAAAGAGCCGATAAGCGCCTGGAGACGTCTTCGATGGTATCGGTACTGATTTTATTGGCTACCAAAGTCAGGACTTGCACTCCTCGATTGGTAAAGGTATGAACCGATGAAAGTGCCAAATCAATGATCTCCGAGGAAGTTCTTTTATCTCCATTGAGAATCAAAGCGACGGGAATCCCAAGATTTTTAGCTATGGAAATATTGCCGTCAAACTCGACATTGTTGACCTCGGTAAAGTCCGTTCCCTCGACCACCACGAAGTCATAGTTTTCCTGAAGGCGCTTAAACTGCTCGATGATGGTATCGATCAGGTAAGCCTCATTGCCTTTATTGATTTCTTTAAAAGCCTTTTTCCGGGTAAAGGCATACATTTCTTCATAGTCCTGATTGAGATTGAAATGCTCTTTCAGAAGTTCAAGTCTTCGGTCTTTTTCCTTTTTGCTTCCGGAAATAATCGGCTTGAAATAGGCCAGTTTATCCGTTTTGGAAGCGAGGAGGTTCATTAATCCGAGGGCATAAATAGACTTTCCGGAAAAGGACTCCGTGGTAGTGAGGTAGATCGCGTTATTCATAGCTTGGCTAAAAATCCGATGTTTGACGGTTCAAAATAGGGAAATAATCCAAGCAATTTTCCTGATAAAACTCAGATAATTCCCTCAATTTGGTCAGGTGGAATGTGGACTATTTAAGCTCTTGTTTTTTGAAACAACTAAATCTTGAACCACAGAAGACACATAGAGAAATCCTAAAAAAAAATGTACCCCTTATGTGACTAATGTGGTTTCAACCTATTATTTGTTATTCACTCTCCTGGCATTTGGTTTATTTCCCGCAGAATAACGCGGAAAAAATCGCTGATTCTCGCAGATTTTTTTGCCATCCGGTTTTTCATGAGACAAGAATACGCTAGGAGAAAAATCTTGAACCACAGTAGGCACATAGTGACCGCCTAACAAAAACCTTTTATCCCTATGTGGCTAATGTGATTTTAATCTACCATTTGCCCTTCACTTTGCTGGCATTTGATTTATTTCCCGCAGAATAACGCGGAAAAAGTCGCTGATTCTCGCAGATTTTTTTGCCATCCGGTTTTTCATAAGACAAGAATACGCTAGGAGAAAAATCTTGAACCACAGAAGACACATAGAAAACATAGAGAAATCCTAAAAAAACGATATGCCCCAATGTGACTAATTTGGTTAAAAAAACTGTTTCTCCAGAAGCTGGACTAGACAAAAAAATTACCACAGATGCACAGAGGATTATTCAGGGTTCTCTGAGAAGCTTTTTCAATTCTCTTTCTAAGACGCTTAAGACGCCAAGGGAAAAGCACTTTGCGCCTTTCTGGCTTTGTGTGAAACCATTTTAAAAAATTCTTTTCAATGTCCACCTTTGTTAGAAAGGCATTGTCTGAGTCAGGCTCTTTTGGCTATTTTTAGCCCTCTATGTCCAATCCTTCTCCCCATCTTTCCCGTCAACTTGGTCTTATTGGTTTGGCCGCCACGGGGATCTGCTCCATGATCGGTGCGTCCATCTACGTGGTGCCTTTTATGATTCAGCGAAATGTGCCCGGCATTGGCCCCTACGTACTCCCGGCTTTTCTTTTTGCAGCGATTCCAGCAATTTTTGCAGCGTTTGCCTATACCATTTTGGCTTCTGCCATGCCCAGAGCGGGTGGTTCTTACCTCTATGCCAGCCGGGCAATTCACCCTTTTTGGGGATTTGTGGCCAGTTTTTCTCAATGGTTTGGGCTCTCGATTGTGATCGGGGTAATCGCTTACGTGGTGGTTCCGTTTTTTCGGGATGTGGCTTGGGCCTTGGGTTGGGTGACCGTATCAAACCTCCTGGAATATGCCCCCATCCGAGTCGGTCTTTCCTTGATTTTCCTTTGGGGCTTTGCTTTTGTGAATATTCTTGGGATCAAGTCCTATGAAAAAACCCTGATTCCACTCATGATCCTGATGTTTGTGCTCGGAGGCGTGGTGATCGTCGCGGGTTTGATCTATGACCAAAATGACTTCGCTCAGGCTTTACTTGCTAAAGAAAATCGAAGCATTTCCGATACTGTTGCTACTTGGAATTGGAAGACATTTCTTTCGGCTGCAGCGCTATTGTTTTCCAGCCTTATTGGGTTTGATGCTATAGCGCAGGCGGGTGGAGAAGCCAAAAATCCCAAGAAAAACCTCCCCCGTGCGATTTTCTTGGCCATTTTCGGAGTGGGACTTTTCTATTTCAGTTTTACCTATGCGGTGTATCACACCGTTCCCTGGCAGTTTGTGGCTGAAGAAGCGCTACAAAAAGACCTCTCGGCGGCAGGAGTCTTGAGCTATGTCTTGCCTCCGTGGATTGGTGTGTTGATTTTGTTTGGAGCAGCTATGGCGCTGCTCAATGACCTTCCGGCGATGATTCTTTCGGTTTCACGCCTGCTATTTTCTTGGAGTGAAGACGGAATTTTCCCCAAAGACCTATCCGCCATCCATCCCAAATTTCAAACGCCATATCTGGCGATCATCACCTCTACCGTTGTCTCGACAGTCGGGGTTTTGGGAAGTCATTTTGCCGGTGATTTCTTTTTGGGGATCGACATTATGGTGACTTCCATGCTGGTCAATTTCCTGCTGATGTGTGTAGCTTTGGTACTTTTCAAGCGGAAAAATCCAGACTTGCATGGACAGATTTCCATTTTTCACAACCCAAACCTCCAGCAATTTCTTGGCTGGGGTGGAATCGTTTTTCTGAGTCTTTTCCTGACGGTCCACACCTTAAAAGACCTGCAGGCGGAGGCATCTGCCTGGTATTTTCACTCTACTTTGATCTGGATTTTGGTGATGGGATTGGCTTCTGCTTATTTTATTTTCCGATGGAAAAAACTCCAAACCCGAGACCCTCAACTTTCTCAAAAATTCAAAACTCTCCCCGAAAACTAAGATGTCCCTCTCCAAATACCATGAACTCGCCCCCGGGCTGACTATTTGCCGTGCCTTGACCGGACTTTGGCAGATTGCTGATCTCGAGCGAGACGGAACCAAAGTCAACCCACACGAAGCCGCTAAGGCCATGAAGGCTTACGTGGACGCAGGTTTTACGACGTTTGACATGGCGGATCACTACGGCTCAGCGGAGGAAATCACGGGAGTTTACCGTCAGACTTTCGGAGGTGAAAACGCTCAATTTTTCACCAAGTGGGTCCCCTCTCCGGACAAAATCACCCAAGATCAAGTCCGAAAGGCCGTTGAAACAGCCCTCTCCCGCATGCAAAGCGAGCAAATTGACCTGATGCAGTTTCATGCTTGGCAGTATGCACATCCGAGTTGGGTGGATTGCCTGTTTTGGCTGCAAGAGCTAAAAGAAGAAGGCCTGATCAAGCACTTGGGGCTGACCAATTTTGACACAGCGCATTTGAGTATCGTAGTCAATTCGGGCATCGAAGTGGTTTCCAACCAGGTTTGCTATTCCCTGCTGGATCAGCGGGCCGCCGGTGAAATGACCGAACTTTGTCTAAAACACGGGGTGAAATTGCTGGCTTTTGGCACGGTAGCCGGGGGATTTCTTTCGGAAAAATGGCTGAACAAGCCCGAACCCATACTCAACGAATCCCTAACCTGGTCTCAGATGAAATACAAGCGATTCATTGATTCGGCCGGTGGTTGGACTTCCTTTCAAAATTTACTGCAAACCCTCCATCAAATTGCCCTCAAACATCAAGTCGGGATTGCCACGGTTGCGAGCCACTACATCATGACCCGACCTGCGGTGGGCGGGGTGATCATCGGGGCGAGGCTTGGAAAAAGCGAGCACATCACCGATAACGAGCAACTTTTCTCCCTTCAGCTGGATTCAACTGATGAACAGCTCATCAAAGAAGCCCTCCAAAAACTCCAAACTATTCCCGGAGACTGTGGAGATGAATATCGAAAACCACCCTTCCTGACTGCCTCAGGGGACCTAAGTCATCACGTGGAATCCTTTCCAGCCCCCTATCCGACGGTTCAGGGTTCCGATGGCCGCACCAAAGCACTGAGTGGGACCATTTGGGAGGATATTGCCGGATTCAGTCGGGCGGTACGGAAAGGCAACCGGATTTTGGTATCGGGCACGACCGCGACTCATGGTTCCAAGGCCATGGGTGGAAATGACCCCGGGGCTCAGGCGCATTTTATCTTGGACAAAATCGAGGGAGCCATAAATTCTCTAGGCGGACGCATGGAAGATGTGGTGCGCACTCGCATTTTCATCCGAAATGTAGACCAATGGGAACCGATTTCCCGGGCACACGGAAAGCGGTTTGCCGGAATACAGCCAGCCAATACGATGGTGCGCGCAGATCTGATCGGAGACGAGTATTTGGTAGAAATCGAGGCAGAAGCTGTCGTAGAAAAATAAGTTAGCGAAATAGAGACCGATATTTTCGGGTAAATTCCGATTTCCTCCTCAATCCTATCCCCAATGGAAAAAATTCTGATTCAGTCCTATAAAAGTCCCGTGGGCGAATTGATCTTGGGAGAATTTCAAGATCAACTCTGCCTCTGCGACTGGAAGTACCGTAAGATGTGGGAAGCTATCGATCAGAGGATCAAAAAGGGACTTCAGGCTGAAATGGAAGAAGGGAATCATCCGATTTTGGATCAGGCCAAAAAGCAGTTGGAGGAATATTTTGACGGGAAACGCCGGGATTTTAATCTTCCGATATTGCCCGTTGGAACAGAATTTCAGCAGCGGGTTTGGAAGGCTTTGCAGGGAATTCCCTTTGGGAAAACGAATAGCTATCTGGAGCTTTCTCAGCAGCTTGGGGATCCCAATGCCATCCGGGCGGTGGCTTCCGCCAACGGGGCCAATGCGATCTCGATTATTATCCCCTGTCACCGGATTATCGGTTCGGACGGAGCCTTGGTAGGCTATGCCGGAGGAATCGAAGCCAAGAAAAAACTACTCCAGTTGGAAGGAGTCAAGCTTTTCCAAAATCAGGGACAGACAAGCCTTTTTTGATTTTTTTGCTTACCTTTTTTGAAGCTAAACCCTTGAAACCATGAAAGCCTCACTGTTTACTTTATTCCTGCTTTTTGCCTTCATCTTCTCCACTCAAGCCCAATCCAAAATTGATGTAAGTGGCACCTGGATCGTGGATGTTCAAACTGATATGGGAAGTGGCACGCCTACGTTTGTCCTCAAGCAGGAAGGAGAAAAGATCACCGGAACCTACACCGGCACTTTGGGGGAAGCACCCGTCACCGGCACCCTGAAAGGAAATGTGCTTCATTTGGAGTTTTCTATTGAGGGAAACCGAATTACCTACGACGGTACTGCAAGTGCATCAGAAATCAGTGGCAAAGTCAACCTCGCCGATATGGCCATGGGAACCTTCAAAGGAACACGAAAGTAGACTTTATGAAAAGCCATATCAGCCAAAAGCCACTAAAAAAGGGGGAGGAAATTTTGGCGGCTGAAATCCGAGCTGGCATCTACTTGCTGATAAAGGAATATCATCCCGACCTCAATCCAGAGCATCATATCAGTCTGGACGAACTCAATCTCTACCGCCGACTCTATCTGACCCGACTGGTCGAGCAGGAAAAAGGTGAGCTTGCCAAAATCGATGAGGATGTGATGACAGCCATTCGGGACAATTCAATTTTGTCCGAAAAAATACAGGATGAAACCGAGCCCGAACTCACCTTTGGTGAAAAAATGGCTGATCACATCGCTACATTCGGAGGAAGCTGGACTTTCATTTTAGCGTTCTTTGGGTTTTTAGTCTGTTGGATTTTGGTAAATATCTATGTACTCTCGACCAAACCCTTTGATCCTTACCCCTTTATTTTACTCAATCTAATTCTTTCCTGCCTTGCTGCGATCCAAGCTCCGATTATTATAATGAGCCAAAATCGACAAGAGGCAAAAGATCGATTGAGATCGGAACACGACTATAAAATCGACCTCAAAGCCGAGCTGGAAATCAAAATTCTCAGCGAAAAAATAGACCATCTTCTCGTCCACCAAAATCGAAAACTTTTGGAAATCCAGGAAGTCCAGATCGATTATCTCGAAGACCTCCTCAAGCAGATCAAAAACCACAAAAACACTTAATGCATGCATCCTTTTCTAAAAAACTTCCTTGCTATCATCGCCGGCCTATTGATCGGTGGCACAGTGAATTCGCTTTTGGTCATGAATAGTGCTGCATTGATCCCTCCACCGAAGGGGTTTGATCTCAATACCCAAGAAGGTCTGCAAGCGGCCATGGCGGTCATGGAGCCCAAGCATTTTCTGATTCCTTTTTTGGCACATGCGCTGGGCACGTTAGTTGGAGCATTTGTCACAGCAAAAATCGCGGCCTCCTACCGATTTGTGCTTGCGATGGCCATTGGTTTATCGTTTTTTGTGGGAGGTACTTACATGGTTTCTATTCTGTCTGCTCCTATGTGGTTTAATGTAACCGATCTTCTTTTGGCCTACTTCCCCATGGCATGGCTGGGTGCAAAACTAGCCGGAGCATCGCCTAAGTTGAAGAAAATCTAAGCTAAGTCTGCGGGTGATTTAGAAGGAAAAGTACCCAATTCCTCGATGTGGTAGCCCTCGGGATAAGTGGGCCGTTTTCGTCTAGTCCCAAGCACAGGATGTTGGGGTTCGGGGCTTTTTTGATGAAAAAACGCCCGGATCATAAGCCCTTTTTCCACCAGCCATCTTCTCCATCTCGATGCTTTGGGAAGGCCTAGTGCGCTACTCAGCGGCTCATCCAACAGTGCATAGACAAATGGACGGCCTATCCCAAAAAGGAATTTGGGCAAATAAAAGCCCAACAACAAATCGATGGTCTTATCTGCAATCAACTTATTGCTTGGGGCGAATTGGAAGTATCTGGATTCAAATTCAAGATTATATCGCTCAAATTCCGCCAAGGTCTGTGGGATATTTTTCAGGTTCATTCTACGTCCGAGCTCCAGATAGTTTCTAAAAACCCCTTGCTTTTCGATCTCAGTCATCGGTCGATAAGCATACTTTTCCATCCATCGGATGGGTTCAAAAATGAAGGTTGAAAGAACATAGAGAAACTCCTCATTGGAAATCTGAAACCGCCCGTGCATGCTATTCATCCGCCGAATGGCTCTTTTTCCCCTCAGGCTATTCATCCCGTGCTCGAGGATCTCAAATAAGATCAACTCCGTATCATCGTAGCGCTTGCGAGGCCTATGGACAAATTCTTCCGTCTTAGCCAAAAGGCCCGAAATCGAAGGAACAGCAAAGGTGCGAAACAGCGCAAACTCCAAGGCCCGCTCCAAATCCCAAGGAAAAACATGGCAACTCAATAAATAAGAGATCTGCTCATGATCAGTTTCTGGATCGAGTTGGCTGATTTTCTCTGAAAAGGATTTTCTTGCCATAAAGCGGTCAAAATTTCAGGTTCACGTTAATTTTTATGATTACCCGCTTCTTTGCCAGTAATTCAAAATGGCCTCGACTTCGCTCGGCCACCGCATTTGAAACTTGAAATAGGGAGGGTAGGAAAATGCGGCTGCGCCGCATTTTCCTACCCTCCCTCGAAAAGAAGACGCACGGACACCGAGCGAAGTCGAGGTGAACTTTAAGATTATTTAGTTACTCGTATAATTCCGTATATCGAAATAAATTTTTCTTTAAATTGATCAAAATCAAACCAAAAAGCTATGAAGTACCTCACCCTAATTTTATGGATTTTGGCCGTGATTCCGACCTACGCACAAAGTGAATCCGAAGTCAAAACGGCACTTTTCCAGATGCGTTCGGCCATGCTTGATGAGGATGAGTCCACGCTGCGAGAACTGACTTCCGAGCACTTGACTTACGGGCATTCGAGTGGAGTGATCGAGACTCAAGAGCAATTTCTTGCTGTTTTTGCCTCCGGCAAAACTGACTACCAAAACTGGGATATTTACGATCTGGAAATCACTTTTCCCAAAGGTGATCTTGCCCTGATCCGGCACAAAGTCAAAGCGGACATTCAGTCCAACGGAAATACCAACCATCTCGTACTGGGCCTACTGATGGTTTGGGTCAAGGAAAAAGGGCAATGGAGATTGTTAGCTAGACAAGCATTTCGACTGCCACAACCGACAACTTAATCTCAATTTCACCTTACAAAAAAGACCGGATCGCTCCGATCTTTTTACTTGGTATAGGTTAATTCCAGCCTCCGCCGAGTGCACGGTAAAGTTGCACATTGGCTTGCAGTCTGGATGCTTTTAGGTCCGCCAGTTCGATGGCTGACTCCAAGGCCCGGCTTTGGGCGTTGATGACTTCGAGATAGTTGGCATAACCGACAGAAAAGAGCGTATTCGAATTTTCCACCGATCGCTCCTGCACGGACACCTCGTATTGCTTGAGCTTGAGTTGATTTTCCAAGGTTTCGATTTGGTTGATCAGGTCCAGCACCTCGAGATAGGCATTCAGGGTACGCTTTTCATACTCCAGCAGCGCAATTCGCTGATCGGCTTTGGCCACTTCAAACGCTGCCTGAATCTGCCTTCTGTTGAAAATCGGTGCCGTCAGACCAGCACCAATCTGATAAGCTGTCGAGGCCGGAGCAAAAAACAGTTTGCTGAAATCAAAGGCGTTGAAACCTGCCATACCAAATAGATTGATCGAGGGATAAAACGCCGCCTTGGCAGAATTCACATCAAAACGGGAAGCTTGAAGTAAGTATTCGGCCTCTTTCACATCAGGTCGATACTGAAGCATTTGAGCAGGAAGTCCGATTTCACGGATTCTTGGGCGCTCGACCGCACTATCCAACTGGATTCGCTCAGGTTCGATTTCCACCGTTCCTACTAGACGTGAAAGACCATATTCAGTAGTTCTTTGCTCCCGAATTTTAGCTTCTAATTGTGATTTAGTGTTGAGCACTAATGCCTCAAACTGATCAACAGCCAATTGATTAGCCCTGCCACCTTCCTTCAGCTCCGTAATTAATCGCAAACCGATTTCTTGAAGTCGGATGTTTTCAATTAGTACATCAATCTCCGCATCGATAGCCAGTAGCTCGTAATAGTTGGAAGCGACTTCGGATACCAACCAGGTGCGAACTGCCTTTGCCATTTCTTCCGAGGCCATAAATCGGGCTACTGCCGACTTTTTTCGGTTGGTCAATTTGCCCCAGACGTCCAGTTCCCACTCAAAGCTCGCTCCGATGATAAAATCCCGATAAGGATCGGGTATCTTTTTATCCTCAGGAACAAACTCGGAGAAATTGGTATCAAAGTTACCTACACCGTCCATCGTGTACTCACCAAACTTACGCTGAGAAGCTCCGGCCATCCCAGAAACAGCCGGAAGCAGTCCTGCCTTAGCAGCCTGCATCATGGCACGGGAAGCTTTGATTCGCTCGAGCGTCATAAGATTATCCTGATTGTTTTCCAAAGCCGAGCCGATGAGGCTTTTCAATCGAGGATCATTGAAATAATTTTCCCAGCTGATTTGGGCAATGCTTAAGGTCGTATCCTTTTCGAGACCCTTATATTCTTCTGGTAAGACTATTCGCGATTCTGCCGTAGTAACTTCATTTATTTTGCATCCTGAGGCTAAAATCAAGCCCAGAACGCCCACTAGTGCTAACTTTTTCATGCGTGAACCTCCTGAGTTTGGGTGTTGATTTGTAGTCTTTTGGCTTTCTTTTCCTTGAGTCGGGTATCGATGGTCTCAAAAACCACATACAAACCCGGAATCAAAAACACCCCAACAATGGTTCCGATGAGCATACCTCCGGCAGCGGCTGTTCCGATGGTACGGTTACCGATCGCACCTGCTCCGGAAGCAATAGTCAGCGGAATCAAGCCACAGATAAAGGCGAAGGAAGTCATCAAAATCGGACGAAGTCGCTCTACACCACCATTGATGGCGCTTTGCAAAATGGAAAGGCCTTTTGCTCGGTTTTGAATCGCGATCTCGATGATCAGGATGGCATTTTTCCCCAGCAAACCGATCAACATGACCAGGGAAACCTGGGCGTAAATGTCATTTTGCAAGCCAACTAGATTAAGGAAGAAATACGAACCGAAAATCCCCGCCGGAAGCGAAAGAATCACTGGCATCGGCAGCATGTAGCTTTCATATTGCGCAGCCAAAAGCAAGTACACAAAGACCAAACAGATCAGGAAGATGTACACGGCCTGATTTCCTGAAGCAATTTGCTCCCGGGTAATCCCCGACCAGTCGATGTCAAAGCCCCGAGGCAAAGTTTCCAAAGCTACTTCCTCTACAGCACGGATCGCATCACCAGAGGAATAGCCCGGAGCGGCTTCACCTGAGATCAAAGCCGAGTTAAACATATTATAACGAGTCAACTGCTCGGGCCCATAGACTCGCTCCAAACTGACGAAGTTGGAGTACGGCACCATTTCTCCGTCCTTATTTTTGGCATACATATCCAAAAGCGATTCCGGTGAGGTTCGGTATTCCGGAGAAGCCTGAATCATCACTTTATACATCATCCCGTATCGGATGAAATTGGAGGCATAATAGGAACCGATGTAACTCTGCAAGGTCTCCATCGCATAATCCACCGAAATGCCCAATTTTGCTGCCTTGTCGTGGTCCACACTCAGCAAAAACTGCGGGAACGTCGGGTCAAAATTGGTGAAGGCACCCTCGATCTCTGGACGCTCATTGAGTGCCGCGATAAATTCCTCATTGACCAAGGCCATATTGTCCAAAGTACCACCGGATCGATCCTGAAGTCGAAGTTCAAACCCTGAGGCATTACCAAAACCCGGAACTGGAGGAGGCGCTAGAAACTGAATATCAGCACCTTTGATATGAGAGGTTCGCTCCGAATAATCCAACATTAACTCATTTACACCCTTTTCACGATCACTCCAGGATGCCAGGTTGATCATTCCCATGCCATAGGATGCACCCGCTGTCTCAGTCAATAGGGAGTAGCCCGCCAAGGTAGAGACGGTTTCGACTTCCTCAAGTGGAAGCAGGGATGCTTGTACCTGATCCATAATTTCGGAAGTACGGTCCACGGTTGCCCCGGGAGGAGTAGTCACATTGACATAGATCATCCCCTGATCTTCGTTAGGGATAAAGCCCGTGGGAGTCACAGCAAGCATTCCATAGGTCAATCCAAAGAACAAGACCAATGATCCATAGGTGACCACTTTGCGGTTGGCGATGGATTTGAGGACATTGGAATACTTACCGGCGAGCGCTTCGTATTTGGCATTGAAGCCATTGAAAAACTTCTGAAGCCAGCTTTCTTTTCCTTCACCGGCATGATGCATCGGCTTGAGCATCATCGCACAAAGCGCGGGAGAAAGTGTCAAAGCATTGATCCCAGAAATGACAATCGCAATCGCCAAAGTCAGTGAAAACTGTCGATAGAAAATCCCCACCGGACCGGAAAGGAAACTCACCGGAATAAACACTGCCGACATGACTAGCGTGATCGCCACGATCGCACCGCCGATTTCCTTCATTGCGGCAATCGTGGCATCTAAGGCATTGAGCTTGAGATCATGCATTTTGACGTGGACGGCCTCCACGACCACGATGGCGTTATCCACCACAATTCCGATCGCCAAAACCAAGGCAAAGAGCGTCAGCAAATTGATCGAGAATCCAAAAGCTTGCATGAAAAACAGCGTTCCGACCAAGGAAACCGGCACCGCAATCGCTGGAATTAAAGTCGAACGGAAATCCTGAAGGAAGATAAAAACCACGATAAACACGAGAATAAATGCCTCGATGAGGGTTTTCAACACTTCAAAAATGGAGGCATCCAAGAATCGGCTGACGTCATACGACACGTTGAAAGTCATGCCCGGAGGGAAGGATGATTCCTGAAGCTCAGTCATTTTTGCCTTGATATTGGAGATTACGTCTCGGGCGTTGGAACCTGGACGCTGCTTGATCATGATCGAGGCAGAGGGTTTTCCGTCTGTCATCGATACCATGGAATACTCCAGCGCATCAAATTGAATATCAGCCACATCCTTGAGTCGAAGCAAAGAACCATCGGGAAGCGCTTTGAGCGTGATATTCTCATAGTTTTCCTCCTGATTAAACTTTCCGGTGTATTTCAGTACATATTGGAGTGCCTGAGGATCACGGTCCGAAGAAATTCCGGATTTTCCCGGAGCGGCTTCCACGTTTTGTGCTCGGATCGCTTCAGTCACATCCTGAGGAGAAAGGTCGTACGCAGCAAGTCGGTCTGGCTTAAGCCAAACTCGCATGGCATAGTCTTTCATTCCCATGATTTCGGCACGACCTACCCCCTCGATCCGCTTGAGCTCTGGAAGAATATTGATGTCAGCAAAATTGTATACAAACTTCTCATCCTGAGTAGTATCTGTTGTGGTCAGGTTGAGGTAAAGAAGCATAGAGTTTACTTCTTTTTCAGTCTGCACACCGGCACGAATTACTTCCTCTGGGAGTTCGTCAAGTACGGTTGCAACTCGGTTTTGGACGTTTACCGCAGCCTGGTCTGGATCAGTGCCGACCTTAAATACAATATTGATCAGCGTAATCCCGTCATTGGTGTTGACGGAGGTGATGTACTCCATACCTGGCACACCATTGATCGCACGCTCAAGCGGCGTAGCAACGGCTTTGGCCAATACTTCCGCATTGGCACCGGTGTAACGGGCCGTCACCGTCACTGCCGGAGGAACAATGTCCGGAAACTGGGTAATAGGGAGTGAAGTAAGCGCTAGAATACCCAACAGGGTAATGAACACAGAGATAACCGTCGAGAGAATCGGTCTCCTGATAAATAACTCAAACATGTCGTGGTTTTTTTTAGGTAGCGATCAACGGGTGCTTAGCAGTTTTTGATAAACCGAGGCAGCAGCGATAGACTCCGGAACGACCTTGGTTCCGTCTTTCACCTGCTGGATTCCCTCAAAAACTATCCGATCTCCCGGCTCAAAACCATCAGCCACATAGTAGATGTCATATCGCTGAATCGGCTTGAAACTTCTCACTTTGACCGTATTTTCTTTGTCCACTACATAGACGTAGGTGAAGTCCTGAATCTCAAAGGTGGATTTTTGAGGAATCAAGAAGACATTATCCAACTTGGACATCATCTGGATTTTGCCGGATGCCCCATGCTTCAGGAGATTGTCAGGATTAGGAAAGCGTACCCGAAATCCGATCGATCCGGTACCTGACTCGATATCTCCTTCTGTGGTCTCTAGTTTCCCTTTCTCAGGATATTTTTCGCCATCCGACAGAATCAATGTCAGTTGCTCCGAGAAGGCATCCACATTTCCACCCTCGATTTTGCTACGCATAAAATTGAGATATTCATTTTCGTTGACTTTATAGTATGCGAAAATCGAAGAGATGTCAGTAATCGAGGTCAGGAGATCGTTTTCGGTCACAAGACTTCCGATTTTATGAGGAATACGATCCACAATTCCGTCAAAAGGAGCCTTCACAGTGGTGTAAGAGAGACCCGTTTGAGCAGCTTTGAGCATCGACTCCGCCTCGGCAATTTGGGAGTCGGCCACGGCCTTTTGGGATTTGGCAAGTTCCAGTTCCGATGGGGAAATAATCTTCTTGTCCACCAAAATCTGAAGTCGCTCCATTTCTACTTTGGCGGCAGATTGCTCGGCTTTGGCGCGAGCAAGTCCAGCGCGAGCAGAATTTACCATCTCATTGAACTCGGCCGAGGAAAGCTGAAAGAGCGTTTGGCCTCTTTTGACAAATTGGCCTTCATCCACAAAGATCCGGTCCACAAAGCCTTCCACTTTGGATCTAACTTCGACAAACTGGATGGCCTGAATATCGGCGATGTAAGTCTGCGGTACCTCTACCGCCTGTGGCTGAAGCTCAAGAACGGGTACACTTATGGCCTCATTTTTCTTTTTGTTTTGAGAATTGCCCTCAGAGCATGAGGATACAATGACCGACAGTGTACCGAACACTAATGCAGCAATTACAAGTGTTTTCCATCCGGAAAACAGGGAATGTTTTTCAGTTTTCATAAATCGATAAGGTTTTAAAAGAGCGACAACAGGGCTATTGTCAGAGAGAATGCAGGAAAAAATTAAAATCAGGGTGCATTGACCTGGATCGTTTTTTGAAAAATCTGTTTTAGATATAAATCAATGTACTTTTCAGAGTAAGACCGAATCAGCTTACAACTCAAAAACTCCAATCCAAGAGCAACAAAAAGGTCTGTTGATCGGTCATTTTTGATCCGCTGGGAAGTGACGCTGTTGGTTCGGACTCTTGCCTCGTCGGGGAAAAGCTCGGAAAAATCAAAATTGGAAATATCAACGATTTCCAAATCTCCGCAGGATTCCACCGGAGATGAACTGAAGAAAATTTGGGAATGAGGAGTAGGATTGGCCCATGAGATCAACCCCAAGCTGCTCAAGAAGAGCACGATACCAAGAATCCATCTCTTAATCATCAGTCGTATAGCTAAAGAATAGTGGGTAAATGGTGTGTTTAAACTTTGGTGTTCAGGGTTTTGCCAGTAATAGCTCCTTAACGGCCGGCAAAGTAAAAGAGTTCGGGACAAATTTGCTCTTTTTTTTCACCAAGGCATCGATTCCTCGGGTGAAAGGAAAATGGATCATATAATTCAATCGAGCACTTATTAGTCAGCCTATTTTATAAGCATGACAAATCGTTCTCCATTCCATTGAAAAGTGAGTTGTTCCCGGAAAAAAGTATCTACCTGAGTGGAGCCGCTTGGGAAAAGCAAATAGGTAATGAAGTCGTTTGCCTCATTTGTCAGATCAAAATAGGAACTCCATGATTGTAAAGAGGCCAACTCCTCTCCTGTTAATTCACGGCCTGCAAAAAGTAAATTATCAAGACGAACGGGAAGTCCCGGTGGGTCGATTTTCTCCCATTTACCTTCCACCTTTTGCAACCCAAAAAGCTCATGCTGCTCAAAAACCGAACGAGTACCTCCATACTTGGAATAAAGCCAAAAATAGCTGCCGTCTGCCCGCTCAAATCGGCGACACTCGATATTGAAAAATCCGCTTTGACCTGAAAGCATGGTTGATCGAATCAGTATATGATCTAGGCCCTCGGTTTCCAAATCGTATTTCACAAGTTCTCTTTCATCTGTTGCCGGAAAATAAAACGACCTGGTTTGAGCCAATTTGACCCGTTGATCTGCCGTAAGTCCGGGAATGAGCTCCTCAGGAAATTCAAAAAAATCCCGATCAATCTCCTGAGCGATCAGGCTTGTCGGCATGAAGCTTATCAGAAAAAGCAGCAAAATGGATTTTGGCAATTTTATAAGAAGACACTGACCTGACATACTAAGGTTACATTTTTATCAAGACTTGACTCAAGAAAACCAAAACTTTCTAAATTCAGTCATGCAACGAAGAAATTTCCTCCAAAAAACCAGCCTATTCGGCGCTTCCATGATGGTCATGCCCTTTATCACCTACGGGAAAATGGAATTTCCCAAATCCACCCGATTGAAATTTATCACTGCATCTGACGGCCATTGGGGTCAGCCCAATACAGATTTTGAAACTTCTCACCGAAATCTGATTGAAGCAGTCAATCGAGAAAAAGACGTGGATTTTGTGGTCATTAATGGAGATCTGATTCACGATGAACCTTCATTATTACCGGAGGTAAGGAATGTTTTTGACCAATTCCAGATGCCAAGCTATGTCACCCGAGGCAATCACGATCGAGTGGATGAGACTACTTTTATGCAAGTGATGCGTCAGCCCGCCAATTATTCATTTATTGAGAAGGATGACTATGGAATATTACTTCTAGACTGCTCTAATCAGGCCGGAGATTACCTGTGTACCGATCTGGAATTTACCAAGTTGATTCTGGACGAATATCAAAAGCTCGCTCATGTCTTTGTCTTTGTCCACATTTCGCAGAATGACTGGACCAGGCATGGAGTTGAATGCAAGACGTTTCTGGACTTGGTCACTTCCTATCCCAATGTACGGGCGACTTTTCACGGCCACGACCACGATGTGGACGGTCAGATGATCTATCGCAAAAAGCCATTTCTCTGGTCAGGTCATTTCGGAGGCAGTTGGGGTAATCCGTTTCCTTCTTATCGGGTTTGTGAAGTCGGAGAAGACGGCAAGGCGATCACTTATCTCAAGCGGATTTCGGACGGGGTAATTTTAAACGGGCACAATCTGTAGCCAAAATGCGCCTATCGAATTACCCTACTTACTTGAAATTCATGCTATTGACATCAACCCTAAATCGACAGATTATCATTTTGATAAGTTCCCAAAAGTAATTGACCATGTACATCTACCATTCCCTTTCTCAATTTAAACCCCTCACCAAATACAGCTACAAGTTCCTCTTTATCGCCTTTTTGGGTATCCACATCCCATTGATTGGCATTATTATCTACATATTATTTGGAAATCACGACGTACTGAGCAGAGGTGAGGTCATCATCTGGGTACTGATCTTTACTTTGCTTGCTACAGGAATGACACTTTATATTTTGAATCAACTTCTAATTCCCCTGACCATCAGCAAAAATGCATTGGAAAATTATGTTCGGTTGAGAACTATACCCAATCTGCCTGTGACCTATAAAGACGAAGCGGGAGTCCTGATGCAAAAGGTTCAAAATACATTGATGACCATGGACGAATTTGTCCAGACCAAAAATGATATGATCGGACTGATCTCCCATGACTTGAGATCCCCTATCAATCGCAACTTGGGATTAATCGATTTGGTAATTTCAGAAAATAAAGACCCAGAGCTGGATACTTATCTAAAAATGATTCAAAAAGAAAGTCAAAAGCAGATTAATCTATTAGGATACTTGCTGGAGCAACTCAAGCGGGAAGAAATCGAAATCGGAGAAAATCAAAAAGAAACAGTCCTGCTTCAGGAAGTGATTACAAAAAAACTGGAATCACTCGGACATCTGATCGAGCAAAAACAACTTCAAGTAAATCTCAATATCAGCGATGAATTAAGGATAAAAGTCGATCGAGAGCTTTTTGGCCAGGTAATACAAAACCTAATTCACAATGCAACCAAGTTTTCTAATCCCGGTCAAAAAATTGACATTTCTGCAAGCCTAGATTCTGATTTCATTAAGATTCGAATAACTGATTATGGGGTGGGATTTTCCCCCTCGAGCTCAGAGCTACTCTTTCAGCGATTTACAGATTTGGGAAGGAAAGGAACTCAAGGAGAAGAAAGCACAGGTATCGGACTGTACCTTAGCCGAAGAATAATTGAGAGACATTCTGGCTCACTCAAAGGATTTAGCGAAGGTAAAAACCGGGGAGCCACCTTTGAAATTCAACTTCCTCGATGAATGACTCTGCGATGAAGGAGCTTGACCTGATTCACCTCACAAGATTGAACTGAAATTCTTTGCTCTTCCCTCTAGTAGGAAAAAAGCCATTTTTGACTAAAATAGTATGCAATTCCCTTTGTCAACTTTTTGGAATTCGCAATTCCCTCTGCGAACTATGGTATAAAAAACTAATTTCAAGGCCTCCCTCCTATCAGGCTGTTCACGTATCAAAACTTGATTTTCCTTGAGGCTTTGAGCCATGGTGTACTCATTTCATCCTCTTTGAACTTGGTGGTCAAAAAATCACCCCTTCTCGTACTCGATCTTGTTAATTCTCCAGGTCATCTGCATGGTCGGCGTTTGGACGATCACCTCATCTCCTACTTCTTTTTTCAGCAGTGCTTGGGCCATAGGTGAATCCACCGAAATATAGTCCCTCCGCTCAAAAATCTCCTCCCCGCCTACAATACGGATACGAATCTTTTGCTTTTTGGCATTCTCGATCTCTACCCAAGCTCCAAACATCACCTTGCCTTCCTGATAGGGCGTGTAGGGAATCACCTTCAGATTATCCAGCATTTTTCGGAGGTAATGAACTCGCCGGTCGATTTCCCGGAGCCGTTTTTTGTTGTAGGTGTAATCGGCGTTTTCCGAACGATCCCCCAAACTGGCTGCCCAGGCGACCTTTTGGGTAGTCTCCGGACGCTCGACTTTCCATAGGTGATCCAATTCGGCTTTCAGTTTTTCCAAACCTTCGGGAGTAATCCACAACGTCTTCATTTCACTAAATCAGGTTACAAGGGGCAATTGTTTTTTTGTTTCTGCAGCAAAAGAAATTCAGCATTTGACTGCTCAAAAAACGGGGAATCAAGTCAAATTCGCAATCGGTAGTAGAAATTGGAATCAAACAGAGTGAAATCTTTTTTTGGTTGATTTTTGGAATTTCTATAAGACTGTAAGGCTATAACGGTTAGATCAATTCACTTTTTTATCATGCCCACTATTCAAGATCTTTTAAATTAAAGTTGAATTTTTTTCCGAAAAAGATAGATTTTACCGGCCCAAAAAGGACTGATTTAAGAGGATTTCATTAACTTCCTTATTGAAAGTAAAACCCCAAAAATAACCAAATAGCTATGGCAACATTTGCAGAAACTTTTGAATCCATCAAAGCCGAAATGACCAAACTCGGTCTTTCCTATGACGAAGCACTTTTGGAAAAGGTAACCAAAGGCCTAGGTCCCACGATCTACAATTCCGACACCAGCAAAGTATCTTGCTCTGATAAAAGCGAACTGGAGACGGTCAAAAACAACTTTTTGATCAAAAAGCTTGGAATGACAGACGGACCAAAATTGGACGCGGCACTACAAAAAGCCTGTGAAACCCTTGGAAGCTCAAACCGAAACAAGCTCAGAGCGATTTTCTATTACCTTTTGGTAAAAGACCTAGGAGCAGAATCTCATTATTAAAAAAACCACCTCGATTGAAAACCCTGCATAGAAACCTCTGCAGGGTTTTTATTTTGTAATAACCCCATTTGGGAAATCAAAATCTTACCGGTTATGTGGACTTTTTGAAGAATCACGAATTTATTATTCATCCCAAAACCAAGTAGCAGAATAAAATTTTTTCATGTTTTTGAAAAAATACTTTTTCCTTTCCTCCTAACTCTTGGCTAAAAATTGACGTTGAAAAACCCAAGAGCTGTTAATTTTTGATTCAAGTGTTTTAAATTTTTTTAAAAATTAACCCACAACCACTCAAACTTATTTAATTTTTTATCAAAAGATTGATTCAATAAAATATACTTACTTAAAATAACAGAAAACCTTTATCTGATTTTTTCGAATTATTTATCAAATCTGGCCTGATTTTCGAATTACTGCTTGCAACCTTTCCTTTTTGAAAAGCATCTAGCTAAAAAGAGAAAAGAAATACCCCAACCAATGATTAACCTAAGTCCACGCTAACCACACCACACCATGAAAACTTTCATCAACAAACTCGGACTCGGAGGAATGGCCCTTGGCCTCATTCTCTTTTTCAGCTCTGGATTTCATAATCGAGCTGAAGCTAGCTACCACTCGGGGGTATCATTCCAGGTGTTTTACGACGCACTCACTCCTTACGGAGACTGGGTCAAAGACGCCCGACACGGATACATCTGGCTGCCTGCAGTCTATGACGATTTCCACCCGTATGGCACCAATGGACATTGGGTCATGACCGAATTCGGAAATACTTGGGTATCGGATTATGATTGGGGTTGGGCGACTTTCCATTATGGTCGCTGGTATTTCGATGATTACTACCAGTCTTGGGCCTGGATTCCCGGCTACGAATGGGCACCGGCTTGGGTAAGCTGGAGATCAGGTGGCGGATATTATGGCTGGGCACCGCTTGGCCCAGGAGTATCCATCAACGTACGCATCAATATCCCGACTCGTCACTGGGTGTTTATCCCTCATGGTCGCATCTATCATAGAAATGTGTATGGATACTATGCTCCCTATGCGCATCACCGCACCAAAATCAAAATCATCAACCGTACCACTGTCATCAACAATACCGTCGTGTACAACAACTATAATGTGTATGCAGGTCCTAGCCGGCGAGAGGTCGAGCGAATTACCAGACAATCCGTCCCAGTCTACCAAATCAGATCTTCCCAATCCCCAGGCCGTGCATCCGTAGCCCGAAACGAGGTGAGTCTCTATCGTCCGGAAATCAACCAAGCCCGAGGCAGAACCGTTGATGCCAGACCTTCAAGAGTACTAGAGTCCAGCGAAGTCAGATCGGCAAGATCCAGCAGACAAGGCAGTCCAAGCCTATCCAATCAGCCCAGCCGGGTAAATGGTTCTTCGGCTCAGACACCAAGTAGGTCTACATCCCCATCAGTCCGGGGAAATGATCGGGGATTTGAGGTGAAGCCTGCTCCGTCCGATACCCGCTCCAGAGGTGCAGTAAGTCCAAGCAACCGATCAGCACAACCAAGCCGAGAATCGGTTCGGACTCAGCCTGCACCAAGCAGGGAGAGCCAAGTAAGAACGCAAGCTCCAAGTCGAGAAACTCAGGTAAGAACCCAAGCTCCGACTAGCAGACAATCTCAGGTACGAACTTCTCCAAGCCGAGAATCTCAAGTGCGGACTCAGCCTCAATCCAATCCTCGAGGAACCGTTCAGCAAAGAAGTTCGGCTCCGAGTAGATCTCCCGAGGTGAGACAGCCTCAGCAGCGAACTCAGTCCGCTCCTCAAGTGCGAACTGCTCCATCAAGAGGATCTGATGCGAGAGTCTCACCTCCAGCCAGAACTCAAAGCAGACCTGAGGTAAAGTCTGCACCTGCGACGAGAAACTCTGCACCAGCTAGAACCCAAAGTTCGGGCTCCAGCAGAGGAAATAGCCGAGATCGAAATAATTGAGCACATTAAAAAACTAAACCAACTTGGCCCTGTCGTATTAGCGGCGGGGCTTTTTTTATTTAAATCAGCACCATTTGGGAGGTCCATTTCTGCATTTTTAGACTTCTGATTTCAGCATTCAGAATTACCTTCTTCAGACTTTTCTTTAACTTACTTTTTCAAAAACCACCAGTACCTTATGAAAAAAGTTCTTGTCTTTTTGCTTCTACTTGGGAGCATCACTGCAACTGCACAAACCTACGACTCCTCCCTTCCCATCAAATACCGAAACATCGGCCCTTTTCGCGGCGGTCGATCGGTAGCTGCCACAGGGGTTGTCAATGACCCTTTGACCTACTACTTCGGTACTACCGGAGGTGGGCTCTGGAAAACAGCAGATGCAGGTCAGCATTGGGAGAATATTTCCGATGGATTTTTCACCACAGGTTCGGTTGGTGCTGTAGCTGTCGCCGAAAGCAATCCCAACATGGTCTATGTCGGCATGGGTGAGCATGCGCCTCGGGGCGTGATGACCTCCTACGGCGACGGCATGTACAAATCCACCGATGCAGGTAAAACCTGGAAAAAACTCGGTTTGGAAAAAACCCAACACATCTCCCGAATCCAAATTCACCCGACTAATCCTGACATCGTGTATGTAGCCGCTCAGGGGGCTCTGCATGCTCCAAACGAGGATCGAGGCGTGTATAAGTCCATCGATGGAGGTTTGACTTGGGAAAAAGTCCTCTTCGTGAACAACATGACCGGAGCTGTGGAGCTTTCTATGGACATGAATTACCCGGAAATCCTGTATGCTGCCATGTGGGAGCATCAGCGTTTCCCTTGGCAGGTGAAATCCGGTGGTCCGGGCTCGGGACTTTACAAATCCACAGATTCCGGAAAGACCTGGAAGAAAATCCACAAAGGTCTTCCTGAGGAAAAAGGAAAAATGGCCATCTCCGTCTCCAGAGCCAATTCCAATAAGGTTTATGCCCTGATCGAAAGTGATACTGAAAAGGATTTGGGAGGCCTCTTCGTCTCTGATGACGCAGGAGAAAGCTGGACTCTGATCAATAAAAGCAACCGACTCACGCAGCGGGCTTGGTACTACATCGAGGTTTTTGCCGATCCCGTGAATGAGCATAAAGTCTATGTGCAAAGCGCTCCATTCTTGGTTTCGATCGACGGAGGCAAAACCTTCGAAGACATCGACGGCCCGCACGGGGACTACCACGATCTCTGGATCAATCCTAAAAATGCCAACAACCTAATCCTGGCCGATGATGGTGGGGGTTCGATTTCTTTCAATGGAGGAAAAACTTGGTCAGTCCAAAGCAATATGCCAACCGCTCAGATGTATCGTATCAACGTGGACAATCAATTCCCCTATCGCATCTATGGCGGGCAACAGGACAATACTTCTGTGGTGATTTCCAGCATGGCTTTAGGCAGAGGTGGGATTACACAAGAGCATTGGAACTACTCCGCAGGTGGGGAAAGCGCTTTTTTAGCCTTTGACCCGGATGATCCTAGATATGTGTTGGGTGGCAGCTATCAGGGCACGATCGAAGTGCTCGACATGGAGACACAGGGCTCTACCAACATCATGGCCGCCCCGATCCAATACCTGGGCATGGATGCCAAAGACATGAAGTACCGGTTCAACTGGAACGCACCGATCATCTGGTCTCAGCACGAACCCAACACCTTTTATCATGCTGCTCAAGTTTTGTTGAAAACTCAGGATTGGGGAAAAACCTGGACAGAAGTATCTCCTGACCTCACTCGAAATGAAAAATCCAAGCAGGGAAAAGGTGGTGTGCCTTACACCAATGAAGCCGTCGGGGCAGAAAACTACGGCACCATCGCCTATGTAATCGAAAGCCCACACGAGGCTGGAGTGATCTGGACAGGTTCTGATGATGGCCTTGTTCAATTGACCCGTGATGGTGGAAAAACCTGGACCAATGTCACTCCAAAAGACCTGAAAGAAACCCTCATCAATGCGATTGAGGTTTCGCCTCACGATCCTGCCACGGCCTATATCGCGACGACCCGATACAAATTCAACGATTATACCCCTGCACTCTACAAGACCACCGACTACGGAAAGACCTGGACCAATATCTCCAAAGGCATTCCCTACGGTGCCTTTACCCGAGTGGTGCGGGAAGACACGAAAGTGAAAAACCTGCTTTTTGCGGGAACTGAAACGGGCATGTATATCTCCAAGGATGGCGGTGCAAATTGGTCATCTTTCCAACTCAACCTTCCCCTCACTCCGATTACCGATCTAAAAGTAGCCCATGATGACCTGATCGTGGCGACTGCAGGACGATCCTATTGGATACTCGATGAGCTGAATGCAGTTCGTGAAGTTCAGGCCAAAGCAGACAAAATCACGCTCTACACTCCCGAAAAAGCCTTTTTGGGCAACTGGTACTCCAGCATGAACAGTGGCAATCTGGACGGATTCACAGGCACGCATCCATTCCAAGGACATAATCCAGCCAATGGCATGGTGATCTACTACCACCTTCCGGAGACTTTCGCCGACAGCACCGAACTGACCTTGGAAATCCTCGATACCAAAGGAAATCTAGTCAGAAAACTCAGCTCCAAAAAAGATCCCGATTTCAAATCCTACGATGGAGGACCTTCACCCGAACCGACTATCTCCACGCGCAAAGGAGTCAACCGATTTGTCTGGAACCTGCGTTATCCGACGGTACCGGGTATCCCAAGCGCCTACATCGAATCCAGCTATGCCGGACACAAGGCCATTCCAGGTACTTACACCCTTCGACTCAGCAGTGGAGGAGTGACAGCCGAAGCCAAAGGGGAAATCGTGGACGTTCCGGGTTACAATCTGACAGCTGCCGACTACCAAGCCTATCACGAATGGATGAGTCAACTGGAAAGCGAGGTCACCACCATGCACACCATGGTGAATACCGCAAAAGCCTACCAAGACCAACTCAAGGACTTGGTCACTCGCTTGGATAAAAAAGCGGAATACAAAGACCTAAAGACCGCTGCCGAAAAACTCATCAAAGAAATCCAAGTCTGGGATGAAGACATGGTTCAGCGCAAGTCCACCGCCTATGATGACGTGGAAAATTTCCCCAACAAGTTCACCGCCAACTTTATGTTTATGATGAACCATGGGGAAAGCAGCATTCCCAAGATCAACGAAGGCACCAAAGCTCGCTATGCCGAACTGATGGAACAATGGAAACCACTCAAAGCCGAAGGCGAGCGCCTGATTCAAACCGCCGTGCCTGCCTTTAATAAGTTGGCGAGTGAGAAGGGCGTTGGGGTGTTGTTTGTGAAGTGATAGTTAGATTGGCTTTTTACAGATAATTAAAGGAATTAGAAATGGATTAAAGCAAGAATCTATTTACAAAATAGGTTCTTGCTTTATCTCTTGAAAGGAATATGCTACTTCCCTAAATATGAGATTTTAAAAGTTTTTGATTCAGGCAGACAAATAAAAAAATAGATTTTTAGAATGAGCGACCTAGAAAAAAATACCGAAGGGTTTATTCCACAACATGGAGGATATAGAAATTTATTCAGCTACCAAAAAGCAGAAATAATCTATGATGCGACTGTATATTTTACCAATCGCTTTTTTCATCCTTATGACCGTACTGTTGGTCAGATGGTTCAGGCCGCGAGGAGTGGAAAACAGAATATTGCCGAAGGAAGCATGGCTTCGGCTACTTCAAAAGAGACAGAAATTAAGCTAACAAATGTGGCAAGAGCCAGCTTAGAAGAGCTTCAAATTGACTATGAGGATTTTTTGAGAACTAGAAAGCTCCCTATTTGGGGTAAAGATCACCGTTTAGTGGCTCGAGTCCGTGAATTGAATAAAAGCAATCCTATTCCAACCTATGAAACTTTTCGTAAGGCCATCGAACACGAAAACCCAGAGATCTGTGCCAATACGATAATTACCTTAATCAAAATCTGCACTTACCTCCTTAGCCAGCAAATCAAAAAACTGGAAATTGCCTTCGTCAAGGAAGGAGGCCTCAGAGAGCGAATGACCAGAGCAAGAATAGAGGAAAGGAAAAAGAATCGATAGTTTTATGGGACTCTTGAGACTATTGGAACATAGTCCCTAATTTCCCAAAAGTCACTTAATACCGACTTTAAAAATCCCACTAGGGAGAGAAAAGCACTTTTGGCTGAACTCAAAAATCTCTTGGAATTGGATCGGATTTTTCTTCTTCCCGTGCAGCCAGGGGATTTCACCGGATATGCTGACGGGATGGTTCGCTTTGTGGACGAGCATACCATTTTGGCCAATGATTATTCCAAAGAACCCAAAAAGTTCTACGAGTCTTTCGAAATTGCCCTTCACAATACCGGATTGGAGATAATCAAGCTTCCCTACAATGTCTATGACAACAAAAGTAATGACCATGCAAACGGCGATTACATCAATTACCTGCAAATGAAACACATGATTTTTGCTCCGGTTTTTGGCTTTACAGAAGATGATGAAGCCATACGAATCATCGAAGCCTGTTTCCCCGACCAAAAAGTCATCAGACTCGAATCCAATGAATTAGCTAAGCATGGTGGGATTCTAAATTGCATCAGTTGGAATATTCGGCGATAATCTCAATGAGTGAAGCAAGTTTTTGGGAAATCGGGCTAAAATTCCAGTCTGGAAAATTGGACTAAAAAGGCCATAATCCGGAAATTCTGAAAGCGAGATTTGATCAAAATTTTGATTTCCAAAAGTTGAATTTGGAGATGGATGATGCCCTAACGATTTACAAGCTGGATTTGTCCATTCACAAAGATCCTATTGACCGAATGCTGATCTGGCAATCGCTACAGCACGGTTTAGCTTTGGTCACGCCGGATGAAAATTTACAATGCTATCGGGAAACTGGACTAAAAGTAGTGTGGTTATGCTAAAACAGGCCAGTAACAAGAACCTAATTTCCAATAAATTTGATTGACTTGGAAGGCACTTTGACTTACGAAAATCACTCAAAAAATAATTTCTATTCTTTTAGAATTAATTAGTTTTTTTTCATCTAAATTTCTCGCGTTTCAGCTAAATCACATTCTAAATCCCTTTCGTAGTTTTTATGCGAATATTCTTTTTCCTGATATCAGGGATCTTCCTGATGGGCTTAAGCCAAAAAGTACTCGCCCAAAAAAAAGATTACATTGTTCTTTATGACAGTGTATTCCGAGAGGGGAAAATTGAAAAACTGCCCAACAATGGACTGACTGAGGTCTCTTTTCGACGGTCCAACAAGGAGGAGTTTCAAACCTACACCATCGAACAAATCACCGAATTTCGTTACAATGGGAAGCAATTTTACCCTAAAGAAATTGCGGTTTCCGGCGTAGTGAAGAAAGTTTTTCTTGAAAAACTCCCAAACCCTGTACCTGAAGCAGTCATCTGGAAACTCAATACCCAGCCGGCAGCCTATCTCTTAGAGACTGCTAATGGTTTGGAGTATTTGGGAGAAAATTTCAGAGAAGTGCTACTGGAGAAATTCGGAAAATCTGAACTCAAGCCTCTGCTAGCCATCACTTCATTAGAAGATATTCCCTTAGCCTATTTAAATAAGACGGCAAATACCGTGGAGGGCCCCAGGACTTTTACCCGATATCTGGTATTCACGCCCTATGCGGCATTATCCAGTCAGCGAGTGGGATTCAGCCTACCGGATGCAGAGTTGGATGATCAAATTGGAGGCATTGCGCCGGTAATCGGCATCAGCGGGGAGTTATTTCTTGATTTCAAAAGGCAATTTTCTGTTTCTACAGGAGTGCTTTGGTCTCAGTTTGACAGCCAGGAATTCTTTAGGTATTCCAGAGGATCCACCCGTTATGAATCGGATGTTTACCTGGATTTCTCCCTGATCCAAATCCCTATCGCTGCCCGATATTACCATGATTTCAAACCCAATGAGATGCGATTTTTTGCAGAACTTGGCTACTCGTATGGAATCGCAGACTTTAAAAACACCGGTATTTTCCAGGCCGAATTAATTGGTACACAGGAGATCATCAGTACAAGACGACCTTTTGAATTGGAGCGAGAGTTTGCGGGGGTGATGGTGGGGATTGGGGTAGAAAAATATCTCTCCACCTATCGGGGAGTTACGTTAGGTCTCCGAAATTCAAGTTTGGGAGGCAGAAACGACAGCTCCATCAAAAGTTTCACTTTTTACCTCGGATATAAATTTTGATCAAGATGAATAAGTCAATTCAACTCCTAGGATTACTAGTTGGCGGGCTATTTTTCACCAGCTGTCAGGAAGAGGAGTTTGTCACGCAGCGGGACTACACCTTTGTAGAAAGCGGTCAAATCGTTGACATCAATGAAACAGGAGCTACTGCCGTATTTGAAATATTGAAACCCAGCCCCTCGGCAATTCAGGAATATGGTGTGGAATTTCTCGAATCCGACCTCGCTCAATCGGGTGAGCCTGGAATCTCTTTTCTAAAAATAAGTCAAACCGGTTCTCCTGATCAATCTCCCATCGAACAGCGGATCAATTATGATCTACTTCCCGGCAGAGAATACCTCGTCAGACCATTTGTCAGAGCGGGAAATAAAACCACTTATGGAGAAGAACTTATTTTTGACAGCCGCGGGGTCGCTCCTCCCGTCCTCACGGAAGTAAGTCCCAATGAACTCTACCAGGTAGGTCAGATCAAGGTTAAGGGTGACTTTTTCCAATCCAGAAAAGAGCTAAATACCGTCGAACTTCTCGGCTTGGAAGATATGTATCGAATCCAAATTGATTCAGTCAACCGTAAAGAGCTTTGGTTCACCTATATTCCTATATCCAGTGATCCTCAAATTCTTGATGAAAAATATGATCTGAAGGTAACAAGTGGCGGCAAATCCACCATACTGCAAGACGCAGTGTCGGTGGTTCTTCCTCGAATTGTGAATGTGAGTCCATTGAGGGCTTTTGTTGGAGAAAAAATCCAAATCCAACTCAACCAACCGGTGGACGATCCGAATGGCATCAATTTCCAGATTTTTAATGAATCCATTTCACGGGAGTTCACCCCAGAGTCGCTAGGCGGAGGACGGTTTCAGTTTGATTTTCCGCTTTATCCATTTGGTAAGTATAAGCTCGCGGTGATCAGAGGATATCAGGTCGAGGTGTATGAAGAGGAAATCGAGCTCAAATCCAGCTGGGAAGTTTTTGCCGAAAACATCCCTTGGACTGACAAACGGGACTGGAATCGGGCTTTCGTCGGAGATCAATTGTTGGTTTGGAACCCTCAGGGAATAGAGTTTAATGAGTTTTATTCGTTCAGTGCAGATGACTTGACTCTGAGAGGTTTGCCCTCGAAGCCTGGCAACATGCTGAACCGTGAAATACCACTCCTCCAACCCGTAGCTGACCGCTATCTTTATTTTGGACTGGGAAGGTATTACGATCAGGAGACCTTGAGGGATTTTCACCGATTTGATACCCAAACCAATACTTGGGAGCGACTTCCGGATTTCCCATTTGAGCTGACTGCGGTGGTGAAGTCTTTTGTCTATCAGGGTAAAATCTACCTCGAAATGCTCAATGGGGAGACCAACTTCATCACCTTTGACCTGACTAGTTTGCGATGGGAGCGGACTTCCTTTCAACTCCCTGATTTATTCAGGCAAGTAGTATCCGTAGCGGCTTCGGATCAGGGCATATTTTATATGAGCCCCCGAAATGAGTTTAGCCTCTATCGATATATTCCCGGGCAGATCGAAGATGTCTATATGGCACGTGAGGGATCTTTTGGGGGATCCACTTATAAGGTAAAAAACTTTGAAGACAAAATTTTAGTGTTTGATGGTTCCAGATCGATTTTCAAAGCAGATCTGAACACCAAAACCTTCCAAGAAATCCAAACTATAGACGGCACGTCCAATATATCGGCTTTTCCTTGGATCACTTCCAAAGGCCTCTTGATGACTTTCCCCTATCTATGGGACCAAAATCGTGTAGAAGATAAAGCTTATCGGCTCATTCAAGACCTTTGATTGAAAAACACTAATTCATAAAATCCTAAAGCGGCCTTTTTGATATCAAATAAAAGCCAATCAATTCAGTACTTTCTCAAACACCAAAAAGTGATGGATTTTCGTAAACTTCCCATTTTCTACAAGTCAAAATCCGTCGGTATTGAGTTCTCCTCAGGACTAGCTTCTTCTCGGTAGCATTAACGTTCTACAATGATCTGGATAGTCCCAACACCTATACAGGAACAACTTGAAATGAATATCCTTATCTATTTTAGATTGATTTTGATCTATTCCAAAATTCAATTTTTTCTTGACAACTTGTCAAGTAAGGTATAAATTAGCTTAAAATCAGACAGCTATGACACTGACGATGCATATTGGGGAGTTTAAGGCGCGGTTTTCCGAAGTAGTGGAACTGATTAAAAAAGGCGTAACCATCAAAGTGATCAAGGGTAAGTCCGGTGATTTAGTCGGGTACTTTAGCAAAAACTTGGAGCCAGCAAAACCTATCAAACGAACCTTAGGATTCTTTAAGGAGCAGGGTGTGACTATTAGCCAAGAGGACCTCTACTGGTCTGATCAGGAATTGGAAGAGTTTGGCCTATGAAGTATTTGCTCGACACACATGTGATTTTATGGCTCGCCTACGAAGAAAGTAAACTCAGCAAAACAGCCAAAGAGATTCTACTTGATGTACAAAACGAAATTTATTTAAGCGCTGTAAGTTTTTGGGAAATCGGGTTGAAATTCCAGTCGGGAAAATTGGACTTAAAAGGCCATAATCCGGAAATTCTGAAAGCCGGATTTGATCAAAATTTTGATTTCCAAAAGTTGAATTTGGAGATGGATGATGCCCTAACGATTTACAACCTGGATTCGTCCGTTCACAAAGATCCATTTGACCGAATGCTGATCTGGCAATCGCTCAGACGTGGATTAACTTTTATCTCAGCTGATGAAAACATCAATCGCTATCGGCAAATTGGACTAAAGGTAGTGTGGTGATTAAGGAGATTTGAACGGTTTAAATTTTCAACGACCAATCGCAGGTGCTTTTTAGCAATTCTACTGAAGCTCAAATTAGGACTGAATTAAGTCCGAGCGCCATCTCTCGGCAATAAAACCCCAGTACTCACCTAGCCTTTCTCAACCAAAATCCTTAAACTTGGCCCATCACTTTATTTTAACAGCATTTTTCATTAAGACCTAATTTTATTCTGACATGGAAATCTACCAAGAAGACAATGGCAAAAAGGGTAGTTTTTTCATTCTTCTCGAAGGCAAAAAAGAGGCAGAAATGACCTATACCTGGGCAGGAACTCATCGATTGATCATCGACCATACCGAAGTAAGTGATGCGCTCAGAGGCAAAAGTGCCGGCAAACAACTCGTGATGAAGGCTGTCGAATTTGCCCGGGAAAAAGGAATCAAAATCCTCCCCCTTTGCCCATTTGCCAAAAGCGTTTTCCAAAAAACACCTGAAATCCAAGATATACTTTAACCCGTTAGATCAGCATTGATTACTTTATTTTCAATAGAATAAATTCCAAAGCCTAACCAAAAAAATCTTTACTCCCAGTTCAATCCATGTTTTTGGAGTTCTTTCACCTCAAATTCTTTCAAAAAATGACCAAACTCAGCTCTCTTCTCGGCTTGATTTTGCTCTATGCAAGCACTGGATTTTCTCAAACTCCCTGTCAAAACCACCCGCTTTTTTCGATGCTGCCCGAGCATAAAGTCTCCGGCTGCGAGGAAAAAGAGTTTGATGTACTCGAGGTCGAATACCGGGACCGGGATGGGAATTGGGTGAAAATCCAGCACTCGGGGTATTTTCTAAAAACCTACTATGAATTTCTAGGAGAATGGGAAAAGCGACCTTCCAACCCGATGATTTTCCAAAATTACATCCAGGCAGTCTCCTCCAAAGGCGGAACGCTGATCAATGAATCCAAAGGCCAGGCACTGCTTCACCTGAAGTCAGCGGGAGAATCTTGGTGGATTCATATCCAAAGTGACCAAAGCGGCACATATTCCCTGACTGGTGTCCGAGAGGAAAGTCTAACTCAATCCATCGTACTCAAGACCGAGGACATTGACCGCGAACTCAAAGCCAGTGGCAAAGCGGCATTCTACGGGATCTTTTTTGACACGGACCAAGCCTCGATCAAACCTGAATCCGAAGAAACACTTTCGGAAATGGCCAAATACCTCCTCACCAACCCGAAAATTCAAGTTTACATTGTCGGTCATACGGATAATACGGGGAGCTTGGAACATAATCAGCAGCTCTCGGAGCGACGAGCCCAAGCAGTCGTACAGGCCTTGACTACCACCTATCGAGTTCCAGCGACCCAGGTCACAGCCTATGGGGTGGCGTCACTTTCTCCAGTGAGTACCAATAGTACGGAGGAGGGAAAAGGTAAAAACCGGAGAGTAGAGATGGTTTTAAAGTAAAAGGACAGGTTTTATGGACATGTTCATGATCAAAAAACTAAGGCTCATTCTTTCACTTTTGATTTTTTCCGTCGGAATTCAAAAACCGACCCAAGCCCAAGATACCTCCACCTATTACCAAATCACTCATCCGAAGACGGGTGCCGTTTCTTTTCTTTTTGGCACCTACCACAATTACCCCGAGGGTTGGTATGAAGTTCCTGATCAAATCAAATCCGACCTGTCCAAAGTATCTGCCCTTGCCACTGAACTTGGAGACGTATCCTCCTTCAGAAAACCAGAAAAAATGGCTAAAGCTTATCGGTACAAAAGCGGAAAAACCATTTTTGACTACTTGAAAAAATGGCAAAGGGATGAATTTCAACAGTATTTGGATGAAAAAATCGGCGGCTCTGAATCCCAAAAGCAGATTGCGCTAAACCGCCGACCCTACTTCATGATTAACCAACTATTTGGACTTCGTTTTTCGGATTCGGTCATGAATATGGAAAATGAGCTGAAGCTTTTAGCCAGAGAAAAAAACCTCCCGCTCTTGGATCTCGAACCGGATGAGAAGCGGATTTATCAAATCGCCAAGCAATATGGGCGCAAAACTCCAGTTCAGAATATTCAATTGACCATCGATTTTACATTGACCGCTACAGCTAAGATGTTCAGTCACTATCTGGAAGGTGATGTGGAAGCGATGAAAAAAATGGGACCTGGGCCAGGTCAATTGGCAATCGAACGAAACCGATATTGGCTTCCTCAGCTAGATTCTATGTTGAAAAAACCCCATTTTGTAGCCGTGGGTGCCGGACACCTGATGGGTGAAGAAGGAATTCATAATTTGCTGCGCAAAGAGGGATTTGAGGTAGTCCCTATACCAATGAAACTGCCTATCCCGGAAGATTTGGAGCTTCTTCTATCGAAGATGGAAATAAAATAATGAGTAGGATTTCTGCTTAAAAACGGATACTCCAATTTCAGCTCATCCATCTTTCCAAAGAGTTTTTCAAGCTTAACATCCTACTCTCCCACTTTCTCAAACACCAAAAAGTGCTGGATTTTCATAAACTGACCATTTTGGACCAGTTTAAATCCATTGGCCGAGAGTTCCTTTTCAGCTTGCTTGACCGTCATTTTGTGAAGTGGCTTGATGGCAACTTCCGGGTCTTCACCCCGATACTCAATCAAAAGCAGTTTTCCTCCCGGCTTAAGCGATTGCCGGATAGAAGCGAGCATTTCGGCGGGAAATTCGAGTTCGTGATAGACATCGACCATGATGGCCAAGTCGATCGAGTTTGCAGGAAGGTTGGGAGATTTCTCTGACCCCTTCACCGGAATCACATTCTTCAAACCCAATTCCTTTGATTTGGAAGTCAGGAACTTGATGGCTTTTTCCTGGATTTCGACCGCGTACACTTTCCCCTGTGGGACTTTTGGAGCAATTTTAAACGTATAGTGCCCCGAACCTGCGCCAATATCTGCTACCACGCTGGACTCAGTGACGGGGAGATTTTTGATCGCCAAGCTGACGCTTTCCTCCTGCTCGCGGGTGCGGCGCTCCAGCCAAGCCATGCCTTCAAATCCCATCACAAAAGAAATCTCCCTGCCCATATACACCTTCCCAATCCCGTCGTAGCTCGGAGTTTTGGAAGTGTAGATTGGGCTATTCGCTTTTTGCTGCGCAAAAACCGGTATCCCCAAAGCAGTGGAAAACAGGAAAATTCCAATCAGAGTCGCTAGTCGTAGATTCATAGCTAGAAAACACCGCCACAGCAATTCTGTTTTGCCGATCTCAGATTCCCAACGACTTTACCTTAGTCAAGCCACACTCGCCGATCAACCAAAACTATTTTTCTCCCAGCAGATCTTTCCTTATTTTTTGAAAAAATCACCCAACCATGAACCGATTCTTGCTCCTTGTCCTCTTGATCTCCCACGGGATTTTTGCACAAACTCCCGACCGATCCCAACTGGAATCCCTGACTGAAAAACAGTGGCAATCCAGCCTTCGGCTTCTCAATGAGATCGTCTCCATGCCCAATGATGCGGTTTTCCCCGAGCAAATCGAAGTCAACATCCAATGGTGCGAGGCTCAATTTGGAAAAAGAGATTGGACCACCGAGCGCTTGGAAACCGGCGGGATTCCGCTCCTTTTGGTAGAAAAGAAAAATCCAAAAGCTAGGAAAACTGCCCTTTTCTACTTTCACGTGGACGGACAGGCAGTCGATCGGAGCAAGTGGCAGCAGCCCGATCCTTACACCCCAGTTTTGAAAGAACAAGCGGCAGATGGGACTTGGACGATCATCCCCATGGAGCGACTTCAGCGGGAATACAATCCCGATTGGCGGATTTTTGCCCGATCTTCTTCGGATGACAAAGGTCCCTTGGCGATGTTTATGACTGCTTGGGATGCCATGACAGCGGCGGGAATGTCGCCTGATTATTCGGTGAAAATCATTCTCGACTTCGAAGAGGAGCAGGGTTCACCCCGACTCCCCGCTACGGTGGTTCAGTACAAAGACAAACTTGCCGCCGATCTCATGCTGATCATGGATGGGCCGAGACACACCTCCAATCTGCCCACGCTAAGCTTTGGTGCGAGAGGGATTTCGGAGCTTTTTCTGACCACTTACGGACCCAAACTCCCACAGCACAGCGGACATTACGGAAATTATGCTCCGAATCCGGCTTTGCTGATGAGTCAGCTTTTGGCCTCGATGAAGGATGAAAATGGTCGGGTAACAATCCCAGGATTTTACGACGGTATCACCATTAGCCCGGAGGAAAAAGCCATTCTCGATGCTGTTCCCGATGATGAGCCTGCCATCAAAAAAAGACTTGGACTCGCCAGAACGGATCAGGTAGGCACGACCTATCAAGAAAGCATCCAATATCCTTCGCTCAATATCCGTGGTATGAAGTCCGCTTGGGTTGGTCCCGAGGCTAGAACTATCGTGCCGGACATCGCCGTGGCCGAATTGGACATGCGATTGGTGCCCGAATCCGACCCGATTCGCCTGTTTGGACTGATCGAAAAGCATATACGCGAGCAAGGATTTCATGTTGTGGAAAATGACCCCACGGACCAGGAACGACTTACCTATCCCAAAATCGTCAAGGTAAAAAAATCCATTTCCTACCAAGCCTTCCGTACACCACTCGATTCTCCGGCAGGTGATTGGCTGAGGAAGGCGATGAATCGGGCATTCGAACAAGAACCCGTACAAATCAGAATTTCGGGTGGCTCGATTCCGATTTCGCCTTTTGTGGATGCTTTGGGTATTCCGGCTGTCACGATTCCCACGGTCAATGCCGATAATAATCAGCACAGCCCCAATGAAAATCTCAGATTAGGCAATTACAAAGAAGGCATAATCAGCATTTTGGCTGTGCTTTCAGAGCCCTTGAACTAACCCTCGGTATAATGCAGAGGAAGTCAAAAAACTCAGATTACCTCAAAATCAATTTAGGATTAACCTTTCCATTTTCTCGTTTTAGCCAAAAGAAGAAGACTTATTTTGGCCGAATAAAACCCACTTGCTCATGAAGAAAAGATACCTCTTTGCACTAGCACTTTCACTGACTTTTAGCCAAGCTATCGCCCAGAAGAAAGCCAAAAATCCAAAAAATATTATCCTCATGGTCGGAGACGGCATGGGCGTTTCTCAGATTTACGCAGGAATGACCGGCAATTTTGGACAGCTGAACCTCGAGCGAATGTCTGTCATCGGTTTTCATAAAAATCAAGCGAGTAACGCCTTTGTCACGGACTCGGCAGCTGGTGCCACGGCTTTTTCCTGCGGGGTCAAAACCTACAACGGTGCCATCGGAGTCGATGCAGACGGAAATCCGGTCGAAACGATTCTGGAAATCGCTGAGGAAAACGGACTCGCTACCGGCCTGATTGCCACCTGCTCGATCACCCATGCCACACCTGCGAGCTTTATTTCGCATCAACCTTCCCGATCCTTGGACGAGGACATTGCTAAGGACTTTTTGGCCACGGATATCGATGTGTTTATCGGAGGTGGAAGGAAATTTTTCGCAGAGCGAGAAGACGGGCTAAACCTCATGGACTCACTCAAAGTCAGAAACTACCAAATCGCGAACTCCATCGAGGAAGTACAGCAGGTCAAAAGTGGAAAATTGGCCGCTTTTCTGGCCGATGAGCAGCAAGCACGTGTGTCTCAAGGCCGTGGCGACGAACTGGTAAAATCCACCGAAGTAGGCTTGGAATTACTCCAAACCAACAAAAAAGGCATGTTTCTCATGATTGAGGGTTCGCAGATCGACTGGGGAGGTCACGGTAATGATACGCAATATATCGTCGAAGAAATGATCGATTTTGACAAGGCCATAGGTAAAGTCCTGGACTTCGCAGAAAAGGATGGAAATACACTGGTGATCATCACCGCAGATCATGAAACGGGCGGCTTTTCCGTAAACAAAGGAGATACGAAGACCGGAATGGTGGAAGGAAAATTCACCACAGGAAGCCATACCGGAGTGATGATTCCGGTATTTGCGTATGGCCCAGGTTCAGAAAAATTCGCGGGATTCTACGAAAACACGGAGATTTTCCACAAAATGATGGAGGCTTTCGGATTCAAGAAATAAGCCCTAAAATCCCCATTTGGAAATTTCTGAATGGGGATGTTTTTATTCCTCCTCTTTCTGTTTTTTAGAATCAGGACCTAATACCAAACGCAGCGTCCCGTAATCAAACTGTCCGTTGAAATGCTCGAAATACGCTTTCAACCCATCAAATTTCCCCTCCACGGCGCGAATTTGATCTATAGTTTCCTGATCGACTAACTCCTCCAACTCAATCAACCCTTCCTTGACACCGTGAGCTAGATGTCCAAAAATAGTGGTTGGCGCAAGTCCACGTTCCACCGCAATCTCCTCGGGCTTTTTACCTTCCAGATACAATCGAATACTCCAGGATTTGGTGTCTTCTTTCTTCTCTTTGGGTTCTTTTGGAATGCTCGATTTTGGTTCTTTTGCTTTTTTCCGACCGGTTTTGGTTTGGGTTCTTACCGCCAAATCGGGATGGGCAGCTCGAAGCGCATTGACCATTTCTTTCCGCATTTTCCCGGCTTCCTGATCAAAATCCCCCAGCTTTTCCGGCGATTCGCCGTCGAGGATTTTCTGGATCAATTTTCCCACTCGGGCCAGTTGGATATACTTTTTCAGCAGATCAAGCTCCAGTTCGTTCAGGTCATTTTGATACGTTTTGATGCGGGACAGCGATTCGGTTTTGAGCTCTTGGAGTAGGATGATCTCGATGGGTTTTCGCAGGTAATTGAGGTAATACTCCATTCCTTTTTCCAGTCGGAGTTGGAGTTTTTCCCGCTCATTTCGCTGCAGGAGGACCATCAATTGATTGCGAAATTTCCGGGTGTTTTCGGACTCAGACTCCAGATGGGCATATACTTGAGGAATCGCTTTTTGCATCTCCGGATCTTCAAACTCCATCGAGCTATCGTGCTCCTTGGCAAACTGCCGCAGCGAATTCAACAGGCTATCAAATTCAAAAGTCTGATCGACAAGTTCTTGCAAAAAGATCCCCTGACGGTGCATCAGGAGCTGATGAAGGTCTTTTTGCTGATCTGTCGATTTGACAAAATCCACCACTTTGGGATCAGTATAGATCACATCCTCTCGGATGCGTGTTCCCAAAACCAAACCATCCAAGCTCCGCAACCTACTCAATGCCACATACACCTGCCCCGGTGCAAAGGCTTGACCCACATCGATAATCGCCCGATCAAAAGTCAAACCCTGACTTTTGTGAACCGTCACCGCCCAGGCGAGCTTGATCGGATATTGGGAGAAAGTACCGATGACCTCCTCCTCCAAATCTTTGGTTTCGGGATTGATCTGATACTTTTTGTTTTCCCAAAGCTCTTTTTTCAGGACGTACTCACTATGATCTCCATCCATTTCTACCACGATTTCTTCTTCATCCAGACGCAGGACGGTGGCAAGTTTTCCGTTGAAATAGGAAGAAAGGCCGGAAGTGTCATTTTTGATAAACATGACCCGAGTACCCACCTTGAGTTCGATTTCTTGGGGAAGCGGAAAGAGATTTTCAGGGAATTCTCGTTCAATATCGGCCTGATAGAAAAATGGCTTTTCTTTCAGCAGGTTCAGTTCTCTACGATTGATCTCGTCTGCTTTGTAATTATGGGTGGTCAGCGTAATACACTCCTCCAATTGCCGGATTTCATCTTGAGTTTTAAAGTGGCTGTTGAGCGTGCGGATATCTTCAAGAGTAGGTTTATTGTCTCTCAGATTATTCAAAATCCGGATAAAAGTCTCGTCCTGCTGACGGAAGATTTTATCCAATTCCAGGTAAATCATCCCCGAACCTTTCAGACATCGAGCCTCAAAAAAGTGCATCGAGGCATAAAACTGCTTCAGCACCGTCCATTCCTCATCCTTAACCACAGGCGGCAATTGATGCAAATCTCCGATAAAAAGTACCTGAATCCCGCCAAAGGGCACATTGAATTTCCTCCTGACACTTCGCATCCGGTAATCAATCGCATCCAGAATATCTGCACGAAGCATACTGACTTCATCGATGACCAGGAGATCGATGGATTTCAGCACATCTCTTCGGAGTTGATTGAGTGGGTGCTTCCGTGCTAGAGTAAGTTGAGAAATAAACCCAAATCGATCGGTGTAATTTCCCTCCGGCTCTCTGACCGGCAAAAAACTCCCAAAAGGAAGTAAAAACTGGGAATGAATCGTAACTCCACCGGCATTGAGCGCGGCAATGCCGGTCGGTGCCACCACCACAAATCGTTTGTAGGTTCTCAGGCTCAATTCTCTAAGGAAAGTAGTCTTTCCAGTACCCGCTTTTCCGGTGAGAAAAATCGGCGCCGAGGTCGTATTGACAAATTGGGCGGCAAGTCTAAGTCGGTCAGTCGAAAAATTTTCCATTTGGCAAAATAACCCTTAAAAGAAAAATTTAAAAGAATGGATACTAACATTCTTGCTTTAGCAGAAGGCAAACCAATGAGTATAAATCAGAGAACAGACTTTTGGATGGCTGGGATTTGATTATATTGAGACTCATTTTAACCTACTTTTATCATGAACAAAGAAGAACTCAGAGCAAAAGCCAACGAAGCCCTTGACGAGGCTAAGTCAAAAATTCAGGAGCTAGATGCGAAGAAAGACGCACTCTCTGCCGAGTTAAAAGCAGAGTTTGAGGAAAAAATCGAAGAGTTGAAAGCCAAAAAAGAAGAACTCTCTGCCAAACTTGACGCACTCGAGGACGATGCTGAAGACAAATGGGAGGAAATCAAAGACATCTTGGGCGATTCGCTCTCTTCCTTCAAGGAGGGTTTCCGAAATCTTGGAAGACTGTTTGATTGATCAAAAGCCGGGCGACCGGCTTTTTTACTTTTCATTTGATTCTAGAAGGCGCTGCACTGCACTAGTAGGCACGACTTGGATGATACCTTCTTTGGTGCTTTTCCATACCAGATGAAAAGGCCCTCGATGGATATCCCTCGCCACTTGATAGCTGGGTTTTCGGTATTTTTTCTCCGAAGGAAGGTTACTCTTATGCAACGCAAAATTAGCCAGGGTGGACACCAGCCGGTTTTTGCGCTTAGTTCCTTTTTTGAAAAGCTCCACCTTGAGATCTTCATAATCAAAGATCATGGTGGCATCTGCATAGGACTCTTTTGCGCGAATCGAGACATGAAGGCGGTGACCTTTTCCCGACACAATATCCCCGTGCATGACCGGCATTAGGATTTCGTTTAAGCGGGTGAGGTCAAAATCAGTCAGCTCGAGCTGCATATCAAACTCCTCTAGGTCAAAAGGAACTTTAACCTGAGCCGAAAGCATACCGTGACCTTCAATTTTCCCCTTAAAATCCCCCTCAACTTGACCGAAGGCCTGCTGAAGTTCATCAATTGAAGTCAGTTTGATCAACTCCCCATCAAGATGATCGATTTGAAATCTCCAGGTTTCGGATTCACCGGGCACCGATTCACTATATTGAATTTTCCCATTGGAAATTTTGAAAGTGTCAAGCTTGAGGGGAAAATGGATTTTCTGAATCAATCCCTGAAACATTGGCTTCACCGGGGAGGTACCGCGAGGCTTGTTTTTGTCCCGAAAGTCCAAAAAATCCAATCCAAACACATGAAGCTTCTGAGCCCTGATGTCCAAATCTGAGTAGAGATTGGTATTGGCTTCCAATCCCGAAAACATCAAGGAGTCCACCTCTACCTCAATCAGATCGGTCTGAAAGTCCATTTTTTGAGCCACCTTCCGGATATCCTTCGCAAACTTCAGTGAAAAACCCTCCCTGACTTTGACCTCTGCCCGATCCGTGTCAAAGGAGACCTTTCCCACTTTTAGTTCTTGCCCGTTTTCAAAACGATAATCAAGCCGATCGAGTGAAATGCGGATTCGGTCGTAATCAAAGGGAATGGGATTGGTCCATCTTACTGAATCTGTCTTCAGGCCCGTGGCGATCAAGTTGAGATTGACCAGCTCACCGAGCAGACTATCCCCGCTGTAAAATTGGGCATTTGCACGTCCCACCTGAAAATTTTGAATCTCCCCGCGAGAAAGGATATCCCCAAAAAGCCCTTGAAGCGCATTTCCGGCCTTTTCCCCCTCAGAAGTAGAGTCGGGTAAAAAGTGAACCTTGAAGTAAGGGGAAGAAAACATCAACTCACCGATCTGAAGGTTTTTATCCCAAAAAAGTCTGAATGGATCAATGCCGGAGAGAAAAGCCTGGCGGACAGTCGCCTCAGCAGTCATCGATTTTTTGGCTCCGATCGGTCTGATTTTCACTTCCTCGATCAAAATGACTCGTTTGATCAGGTCAAATTGAACCTGATCAAACTGTACATCATACTCCCGGTCGGGATTGGCATTGAGAATGAGCGGAAGATTTTTATTGACCCACCATTCACTCCAACTTTGTACTGCCACACTGAACACAAGCAGAATAGCGATCAAAATCAAAAAATAGGTGGAGACTTTTCTCATCATTTTACCAAAAGATCAATTTTTGAGGTCCGTAACATTCAGATGAAAAATACGACTTCGAACCTCAATAAAAAAAGATAAATTTTTAATTTGATTATCCGCTTCTTTGCCAGTAGTTCAAAATGGCCTCGACTTCGCTCGGCCACCGGATTTCAGGTTATTATTGGGAGG
>FWPV01000850.1_pt1 | contig 90845 bp, 87 predicted proteins | sample 2228371 | NCBI WGS metagenome assembly FWPV01 (sample SAMEA103939776, study PRJEB20133) | metagenome
GAGGTGGCTGCCCCGGCTGCGGGTTTATCCCCTGAGCAGATTCGTCAAGCGCAGCGCAACGCCCTGGAGGTAGCGTTTCTCTCGGATGAGGAAAAACAAGCTTTGTTGAAAGCCCAATGAGCACAAACCAATAACTCGGACCTCAACACTTTCGCTTTATAATTAACCTGATGATCATCCTCTCGGTTGGTATGCCGCGCGCCGGCTCCGGCTGGTACTACAACATCACCCACGACCTGATCACAGCCACAGGCGGGCAGGATTCGCGCTCCATTCGCAAACGCTACCACCTGGAGCGGGTCCTGACCGAGGTCAATTGCAATATCGGCGCGTTGACCCCCTGGCGCCTGCTTGCCGTGCTGGTTCCCTCTCTCCTGGGCAACACCTTCGTTATCAAAGCCCATGCCGCGCCCACCCCATTTGCCCGACGCCTGATGCAACGCGGCTGGTTGCGCCCGGCGTACATCTATCGCGACCCGCGCGATGCCCTGCTCTCCGCTTACGATAACGGTCAGCGCGCCATCCAAAAAGGTCGCCCCAATGCCTTCTCCCATCTGACCGATTTCGACAAAGCCGTGGACTTCATGCTCGAATATCTGCGCATCTGGGACGCCTGGATCGCCAGCGAACAGACTTTGCACACCCGCTATGAAGACCTGCTCACCGATTACGAGCAAGAGACCGAGCGCCTGGCTTCCTTCCTGGGCGTCAACCCAAACGACCCGGCTGCGGCTGCCGTCCTGGAGAAATACCGCCCCGGGCGCGCCCAAAGTGGGACGAAAGGCATCCATTTCAACCAGGGCAAGATTGGGCGCTTCCGCCAACGCCTGACACCGGAACAGCAGGAAATCCTGAGCGACAAATTCAGCCCTTACCTGCTGCGCATGGGCTACGAACTCTGAGCGCGCGATGCTTAGCCTGGATGATCTGGCTTCCCCGTATTTCCTCAACCTTTCTCAAAAGCCATTCTTAGCTCAATATGCACCTTGTCAAAGCGACGATTTTCCTTGATAATCAACATCAGGCTCGGATCCGCCACGACCGAGACAGGAATACCAAAATATCCCTAACCGCAACGAACATCCGCGGACTCTACCTTACCCAAGGAGGGTACCATGTCCACCCCCACACCCCTTTCACCCAACGGCTCGCCCGAACGTAAGAAAGTCACCACGCTCACCCTTCGCCGCAAGAAATTGCGCGGCGAAGTGATCACCATGCTTACCGCTTACGACTACCCCACCGCCCTGGCGATGGACCAGGCTGGGGTCGATTCCATTCTGGTGGGCGATTCGCTGGGGATGGTTGTCCTCGGTTATCCCAACACCTTGCCGGTCACCATGGAAGACATGCTGCACCATTGCCGCGCTGTGGCGCGCGGTGCTCAATATGCCCTGTTGATTGGCGACATGCCCTTCATGTCCTACCAGACCTCCGTACAAGATGCCCTGCGCAATGCGGGTCGCTTTTTACAGGAAGCCGGCATGGACGCGGTCAAGCTCGAGGGCGGGCGTGAGCGCCAGGAAGCCGTGCGCGCCATCGTCTCCGCCGGCATCCCGGTGATGGGGCATATCGGATTGACCCCCCAGAGCGTACACCAACTGGGCGGATTCCGCCCCCAGGGGCGGGAGGTCGGCGCAGCCCGCCGCCTGCTGGAAGACGCCCTCATCCTCCAGGAAGCCGGCTGCTTCAGCATTGTGCTTGAATCGGTCCCGGATCGCCTGGCGACGCTCATCTCGCAGCGCCTGGAAATCCCCACCATCGGCATCGGAGCCGGCGCCGGCTGCGATGGGCAGGTGCTCGTCACCCACGACTTGCTCGGTCTTTTCGACCGCTTCACCCCGAAATTTGTCAAAAAATACGCCAACCTGCACGCAGAGATGGCGCGCGCGTTCTCAGAGTACATCCAAGATGTCAAGGAGCACTCCTTCCCCTCCCAGGAGCATACGGTCGAAATGCTGGATGAAGAATGGGAGAGCTTCCTGGCTAGCCTGCGCTGACAAACCCGCTCGGCGCAGCATTGGAGATCATGTCAATCATCCATTGGCTCGCCAAAATCAGGCTGAACCATTCTGGGAGAAGCGCTACTGATGAATAACCAATCCCAAAACCTTCTCATCGTCGGCACCGGCGCAATGGCGTGTCTCTTCGCCGCCAGGCTTTCTGCGGTTGGAGTTCGGGTGACCATGTTGGGTACCTGGAGCGAAGGATTGCGCGCTCTGAAGAGCCAGGGGGTCACTTTGATAGATCTGGATGGCAGCCAACACAGCTATCCCGTCCAGGCAACAGACGATCCATCCGAGTGCGTTGGGACGGACTACGCTCTGGTGCTGGTCAAATCCTGGCAGACCCGTCGGGCTGCTCAGCAACTCAAACAATGCCTTACTCGCAATGGGGTAGCCCTCACCTTGCAGAACGGCATCGGCAACCGTGAAATCCTGGCGGAGGCATTGGGCGCGCCCCGCGTTGCCCTGGGCGTGACCACCTTGGGCGCCACCCTGCTAGAACCCGGGCGTGTGGTCGCCGGGGGAGAGGGAGAGACCTTTGTTGGCATCCACTTCGGGATTGAAGCGCTGGTCGAGATGCTGCGGGGCGCGGGTCTAAAAATCATCGACGCCCCCGACCCGGATGTCCTTCTCTGGGGCAAGCTGGTCGTCAATGCTGCCATCAACCCGCTCACCGCCCTGCTCAGAGTGAGCAACGGCGTATTGCTGGAGCGACCTACCGCCCGAGCGCTGATGGCTTCCCTGGCGCGGGAGGCGGCAGCCGTCGCTACGGCGCAAGGCATCCGCCTGCCCTACGATGACCCCTTGGCGACGGTCGAAGAGATCGCCCAACGCACCGCCAATAACCGCTCCTCAATGCTGCAGGACGTTCTGCGCGGCACCCCAACCGAAATTGACGCCATTTGCGGCGCAATTGTGCGCGCCGGCGAGCAAAATGACGTGCCAACACCGCTCAATCATACCATCTGGCAATTGGTCAAAGCGCTCAGCCCCGCCTGATGCTCTCAACCAGACACACCCGATAAGAGGACTTCAGTATGCTCACAGTTACAGGAATCGATGAGTTACGCCAGGCTCGTTCTCAACTTAAAGAGCCGGTTGGTCTAGTGCCAACCATGGGTTTTCTTCATGAAGGGCACCTTTCCCTGGTGCGCGCCGCCCGCGCCGAATGCGCCAGTGTGGTGGTCAGCATCTTCGTCAATCCCACCCAGTTTGGACCAACCGAAGACCTGGCGGCTTACCCGCGCGATTTGCCGCGTGACCTAGCAATGTTGGAAGCCGAGGGCGTGGACCTGGTCTGGACGCCCACACCCGAAATCATGTACCCGCCCGGCTACCAGACCTGGGTCACCGTTGAAGAAGTGACCAAACGTCTCGAAGGGGAGATGCGCCCGGGTCACTTCCGCGGCGTGACCACCGTGGTCGCCAAGCTCTTCAACGCGGTCCAGCCACAAAAAGCATACTTCGGGCAGAAAGACGCTCAGCAGGCATTGGTTGTACGCCAGATGGTGCGCGATTTGAACTTCCCCCTGGAGATCGTGGTCTGCCCCATCGTGCGCGAGGCGGACGGGTTGGCAATGTCCAGTCGCAACGCCTATCTCAACCCGGCTGAGCGACAGGCAGCGGTGGTGCTCTCGCGCGGTTTGAGAGCCGCTCAGACAGCCTTCAACAACGGCGAACGGGATGCGGAGAGGCTGCGGCGCATTGTGGCAGACATGGTCAACGCCGAACCTCTGGCGCGCTTGCAGTACGTCTCCTGCGCCGACCCGGAGACTCTGCACGAGATCGAGGGGCATATCTCCCACCACGCCCTGCTCTCGATGGCGGTGTATGTCGGCAAGACGCGCCTGATTGATAACCTCCAGCTTGAAGGCTGATTTATCCACCATGCCGCCTCAGACCGATTTCAGCGACACCAAAATGATATAATCAACCCCAAATGATTATGAGAACCCGAATCGTCATCCAGGGCATAGTTTGGATCATTATCTATTTGCTGCTGACGTTATCCCCGCTCCTGATCCTGTTCCTCAGCCCAAGACCGCAAGGGCGCGAGTTCTGGCGAGAATTTTCCGTCGCCTTGGGCTTCACCGGTCTGGCGATGATGGCGCTCCAGTTTGTCCTGACCGCGCGCTTTAAGTGGCTCAAAGCCCCTTATGGCAGCGATATTGTTTATCACTTCCACCGCCAGATATCCATCATCGCTTTTGTCCTCATCGTCACGCATAAAGCTATCTTACTTATCTTCTCTCCAGGCACTATTCGTCTTTTCAATGTGTTCACTGCCCCATGGCGCGCCAGAGCAGCTACAGTATCCCTGGTTCTATTGTTCATCCTGATTATCTTATCCTTGTGGCGCAAACAGCTCAAGATAGACTACACCCAATGGCGTATCTGGCACGGCATTCTGGCGACGGCTGTCATCATCCTGGGGATGATTCATGTCATTTTAGTCGGTCATTATATCAATACCCCCCTGAAGCAGATTCTCTGGTCGAGTGGGGGCTTATTCTGGGTGCTCACTCTCGCCTGGGTGCGGATCATAAAACCCATTATGCTTCTGCGCCAACCGTATGAAGTTGTCAGGGTTATTCCGGAACGGGGCAATACCTATACCCTTGAGGTAAAACCGGTAGGACATCGCGGGATGAAATTTTCCCCAGGGCAGTTTGCCTGGCTGACAATCTGGGATTCCCCCTTCTCAGATACCGAACATCCTTTCTCCATTTCATCCAGCGCCGAGCACACCAACTGCCTGTCTTTTACCATCAAAGAATTTGGCGATTTCACCCAGCGGATTAAAACCCTGCAGCCCGGACAGCGTCTGTGGGTGGATGGTCCATATGGCGCCTTCAGTATAGACAGGCACCATCATGCCAAAGGTTTTGCTTTCATCGCTGGCGGAGTGGGCATCACCCCAATAATGAGCATGCTACGCACCCTTGCAGATCGACGTGACCCGAGACCATTACTGCTATTTTACGCCAACAAAAACTGGGATAATGTCATCTTCCGTGAAGAACTTGAACAGTTGAAGGCATCCCTTAACTTGCAGGTGGTACATGTCCTTGAGACGCCGCCCGAAGGCTGGCAAGGAGAGAAGGGATATATCACCAAAGAAATGCTTGAGCGTTATCTTCCCACACCATCTCAGCGCAACGATTGGGAAATCTTCATCTGCGGTCCAGAGCCTTTGATGAACAGCGTTGAAAAAAATCTACCCCAAATTGGCGTCTGGTGGGGAGATTTCCATTCCGAGCGTTTTAATCTGGTGTAAAGCAACCAACATATGCGACAACGCCTGTCACTTTATCTGGCACTTGGAATTGGTATCTTGAGCGTACTCATCGCCGCCCTTTTCGCTCTCATCCAATCGGCATAATTCCGGGTATTTTGCCTTGAACAATGGCTATCCTTTCAGGGATAGCGCCTCTTAAACTGCCCGGCTTGTCCGGTTGTGATGGTTGAAACGGCTGTATTCAACCAAAGAACATACAGGAGCGACCTTCTATGCTGCTCACGATAGACATCGGCAATACCAACATCACCCTGGGTCTGTACAACGGAGAAACCCTGGGACCCCGCTGGCGTCTGGCGACAGTCCACGACCGCATGCCAGATGAATATGGATTGCAGTTTCTGGGCTTACTCTCTCATGCCGGGCGTTCCCCTGCCGAATTAACCGGCGTCTGTCTGGCATCCGTCGTCCCACCCCTCACCGGAAGAGTGGTGGAGGCGTGCCACAATTATCTTGGGCATAACCCGCTGGTGGTGGACGCCGGTGTCAAGACTGGCGTGCGCATCCTCTACGAAGACCCGCGCGCTGTCGGGGCAGATCGTATTGTTGACGCTGCCGCAGTACAACGTCTCTATGGCGGACCCGCCTGCGTGGTGGATTTTGGCACCGCCACCACCTTCGATGCCATCTCTGCCAAGGGTGAATACCTGGGAGGCGCCATCGCCCCGGGCATCACCATCGCCGCCGAAGCCCTCTTCCTGCGCACCGCCAAGTTACCCCGGGTGGACCTGCAACGTCCACCAACCGCCATCGGGCGCAATACGGTTCACGCCATGCAATCCGGTCTGATCTTCGGTTACGTCGCCCTGGTGGAAGGCATGGTCGCCCGCTTCAGACAGGAGCTGGGTCCTGAGATGAAGGTGATCGGCACCGGCGGCTTGACCGAAATCATCGCCCGCGAGACGGACGTGATCCAGATACTGGCGCCCTGGCTCACCCTGGATGGCTTGCGCATCATCTGGGAAATGAATCATTAGGCAGGTTCGCATTGGAAACGAAAGTTGTCTCGGCTGCCGAACCCGACGCCCTCGAGCAGGCATTGGATAGACTGCAGGCGGGAGAACTGGTGGCTTTTCCCACCGATACCGTCTACGGATTGGGCGCGCTTGCTGACAATATCCAGGGCATCCAGCAACTCTATGAGGTCAAAGGGCGAGAGGGCGCCAAAGCCATCCCTATCCTGATCAGCGATTTGAGCGAGCTTTCCCGAATTGCCGCTCAAATTGATGAGCGCACCCTGCGCCTGGCGCAACATTTCTGGCCCGGTCCGCTGACCCTGGTCGTGCCGCGCCACCCCTCCATCCCAGACATCATCACCCCCTATCCAACGGTGGGGGTGCGCGTGCCAGACCACCCTATCGCCCTGGCGCTGCTGCGCCGCGCCGGTCCCCTGGCGACCACCTCAGCCAACCTCTCCAACCGCCCCAGCCCAACCACGGCTGACGAGGTGCTCAGCCAACTCTCCGGGCGCATCCCCTTTGTTCTGGATGGCGGCAAGACCCCCGGCGGCATGTCTTCTACGGTGGTGGATTGCAGCGGCGCGGAGCTTTCGATCTTGCGCCAGGGACCCATTACCATGGAAATGCTGCAAATGGCGCTCTCCTGAGCCCCTGTCAGGTTTCTCACAATACTTTTATCTTGGCTTCATGCTCCCCTTAGGAACATATGTAAAATAATAAGTGCATTCTCCTCACTCAAAACTGCGCTTAGGACGAAGTAGCCAGGACTTCCCCGAAGCGCAGTTTGTGTTTAACCCACAAATCCGGTTAATCGTTGCTGGTTACCGGGCGAAATAGCACCAGCGTGGCGGTATGCCCGTGCAGGTAATTCACCCCGCCAATCGGACCAATCTCTCCGGCGCAGAAAAAGCCTGCCAGAGGAGCATGATTAATGTTCTGCTGGATGATAGAGATATCGGTATCGGGGCGATCGTATAAGCGCGTCCCCCGCCCGTTGCAGTTGAACAACAAACCGCCATCCGCTTTCTCGCGGAACATTTGGGGGATCAGTTGCATCTCCAGATCTTCCTGTGCAGTCACCGCATCCCGCAGATGAAACTGGATGATCTGCCCATCCATCACCGAATCGCCGATCGAGATCGCGCCGCTATCCTGGTCTATGCCGATGACGCCGCGGATCAGGAAATCCCCCCTGCCGAGCATTTCCTTGTCAGGATTGACTGCCAACCCCACGAACATCCCGTTTCTTAGCAAGAGCTTATCCTCTTCCGAAAGCCCCGGAATCAAATCCTGCAGCCACGCCAGAGGCGCTCTGCCCTCCAGGCTGTAAATCTCGTTGCGGCTGGCAGCATCCACCCTGAAAGGTCGCCAGATGGGTCGGCAACCCTGCGAGACGACGATATCCACGCTCAACGCCCCCGCCAGCGCCACCCCGATCGCTCCCCGCTGCACCACCTGATCATTGACGATCAACAGGTTGCCATCCGGTCGCAACGCAGCGCTCGCCATCCCGCCCACCAACGGGATGCCAGGATAAAAGTGATTGAATGCTTGAAGCAGGTCGTCCACAGGGGTGGAGAAGGGATCGCCCAGGAGCAAAAACAGGCGCGGGTCGGGTGGAGGCGATAATGCCTGCTGAAATATCGTCTCATCCAACAACAGGCGGGTCCAATCAAGGTTTTCCGGTTGCAACGTAAACGCTTGCAGGTTCGCCCCTGGCAGGTTGGCGGCAATCAGAGAAATAGCAGGTTCGTTTTCAATCTCCTGCTCCTGGCTGATTACCCCTTCTGCCGTGCATCCCACCATCAGGCGAGGGTGGAGCGCCGCCTGCAGGTCTTTGACAATCTCTTTTACGGCATAGGTAAAATGGGCTGAAATGAACACCACCATCAGGTCCAGTTCAGCTTGACCCGCCTCGGAAGCGATTCGCTGAATCAGCTCCTTCAGGGCGTCTTCGAAATCAATCTCGGTCGAGACCGCTGATATGAATTTCATTCAGCCGCCCGGGTTTCTGTCTGGCTGCGTTGGAGGCGCCGATAGGCTGCCAGGGCTGCCCCCACAATCCCAGCCTCATTCAACAACGCCGCAGGGCAAACCTCGGCTTCAAGGTGCAGGTAAGGGATGAATTTCTCCGACTTCTTGCTCACCCCGCCCCCCAGGATGATCAAATCGGGCCAGAGCAACCTTTCCATTGTACGCAGATATTCATCCAGGTTCTTCGCCCATTTCTTCCAGGAGAGCTTCTTCAGCTTGCGCGCCTGGTCGGAGGCGCGTTTTTCGGCATCCAGGCATCTGATCTCAATGTGCCCAAATTCCATATTCGGCATCAGGCAACCGTCAACGAACAGCGCCGTCCCCAGCCCCGTCCCGATGGTCACAATCAGCACCACGCCCTGCCTGCCTCGCCCGGCGCCAAAGGTCATCTCCGCCAGACCGGCGGCATCGGCGTCGTTGATGACGTAAGTGGGGCAACCGGTTGCCTGGGAGAACAACTCCTCCACCCGTGTGCCAATCCATTTCGGATGAATATTGGAGGCGGTGCGGACGATGCCGGCTCGCACCGCTGCCGGGAATCCCACCCCGATTGCCCCTTGCCAGTTGAACTGCCTGACGATTTCAGCCACCACTTCAGCGGTGGGCTGCGGCTTGGCGCCTTCCGGGGTGGGGATGCGCAGGCGCGGCGCCAGCAGGTTTCCCGTCTCGACATCTACCGGGGCGCCTTTCACCCCGGATCCCCCGATATCAATTCCCAATATCTCCATCCCTTTTCCTCCATTCATCATGGTGAACGGCGAATTGCGCCGAAATCAGCGTATCGTCCAACCCGCGCGAACACACCCTACCCACCGCCAGGTCAACTTATCTGCCCCGAGCAAGATTGTACCGATTATCTCACAGACTACCCTCAAGGGCAACTCAAACCCTTCAGTCTGTCACAGGTCAAAACCGAGATCGGACCTACACCCAGCCCAAAATCCGGGCAATGCTGGCAGTGATGAACGTCACCAGGAACGCAATACTGAGAGGCATCAACGCCCCAAATGTCGCCCATTTTCGGCTCCCGGTTTCTTTATAAATTGTGAGGATGGTCGTGGCGCAGGGGTTATGCAGCAGCGAGAACAACATCAGGTTCACCGCGGTCAGCATGGTCCAGCCATGGACTCCCACCAGCAGCGCGCGCAGGCTGTCCAGCGAGGGGATATCGGTCATCATCCCTGTTCCGAGATAAACCATCATCATAGTTGGCACCACGATCTCGTTGGCGGGGATGGCTATGATGTACGCCAGCAGAATCACCCCATCCAACCCGATAAGCCAGCCCAAAGGGTTGAGGAAATTGGCAATGTGCTGCGCCAGACTCACCCCACTGACATTAATATTGCCCAGTATCCAGATCACTGCTCCGGCAGGCGCCGCGGTCTGGATGGCGCGCCACAGGACGAAAATCGTTCGGTCAATGATCGAGGTGTACAGGATCCGCCCAAAATTGGGTCGGCGGTATGGGGGCAACTCCAGGGTGAAAGCCGATGCCTCGCCCTTTAACAGAGTACGGGATAACGCCCAGGAAACCACCAGGGTGAACAGGACACCAATCAAGACAATACCCACCACCGACGCCGCCGCAGCCAGGGAGGCGAAAGCGGGCGAGAAGCTGGCTGCCACAAAGACCGTCGCCAGCATAATCAGCGTGGGAAAACGACCGTTGCAAGGGACAAAATTGTTGGTCAGAATGGCGATCAGCCGTTCTCTGGGCGAGTCGATCACCCGCGTGGCGATCACGCCCGCCGCATTACAGCCAAACCCCATCGTCATCGTCAATGCCTGTTTGCCGTGCGCCCCAGCCCGCTTGAACAGAAAATCCAGATTGAACGCCACCCGCGGCAAATAGCCCAGGTCTTCCAGGAAGGTGAACATGGGGAAGAAAATAGCCATTGGCGGGAGCATCACACTCACCACCCAGGCTAAGCCGCGATAGACTCCATCCCAGATGAAACCGGTGATCCACCAGGGCAAACCCACCATGTTGAACAAAGCCGCGCCCTGGTCGCCAATCCAGAACAGGGCAGTGGCTAGCATGCGTGAAGGGATATTGGCGCCGACGATGGTCAGCCAGATGACCACCGCCAGAAGCAACATCATGATGGGTAAGCCGAATACCGGCGAGGTGACCAGGCGATCAATGCGCTGGTCCAAGTCCCAACGGCGCTGCTCCCTGGTCTGCACCGCCCGCCTGGCAATGCGTTCCGCCTCGCTATAAATGGATTTCACCGTCTCATCCCGAAAGCCGGCGCTCAGGCTGTGGCGCAGGGCTTCCGCGCGAGCCAGAACATCTGAAGGTTGGATCGGGTTCATTCCGCTATTTTCTATCATGATCCTATTGCGCTCCTTCCAGGGCGATTTTGCGACTGAAGCGTGTATCTGAGCTACGCTGGCGCGCCACCAAATCTGCCATCTCGCCGTTGAGCAGCGCATTCTGAACCCGGGTATCGCCGTCCAGCAGGCGAATCGCCAACCAGCGGGCGTTGGGAATGCCCGGGGCGAGTTGCTCAATCATCGGCACCAGCTCAGACACCGCCCGCTGAAACTCAGGGGTGCCTTCAATCCGACGTGGCTTGGTCAAAATCTCGCCGCCGATCACGCCCTCCACCGCGCTCAGGAGGGCATGGATGCCCTCGCCAGTGCGGGCAACGATGGGGATAGCCGGCACGCCCAGGTCTCGCGCCAGCGAGCGGGTGTCCACCTCCAGCCCTTTACGGCGCGCCTCGTCCATCAGGTTGACCGCCACCACCACTCTATCGGTGATCTCCAGCACCTGTAACACCAGGTTCAGGTTGCGCTCCAATGCCGTGGCGTCCGTCACCACGATGGTGCAGTCCGGCTGCCCGAAAAGGATGAAGTCGCGCGCCACCTCCTCATCCTGCGATGCAGAAAGCAGCGAGTAAGTCCCGGGCAAATCCACCAGCTTATAGCGCACCTTGTTGAACTCGAAACCGCCCTCGGCGCGCGTCACAGTCTTCCCGGGCCAGTTGCCGGTGTGCTGTTTCAGCCCGGTCAAGGCGTTGAACAGGGTTGATTTCCCCGTGTTGGGGTTGCCAGCCAGAGCAATCACCCGGTCAAACTTATCCAGCTTGAGACCCATCTGCGCCAGATGGACGTTGGCTGGGCAATTTTCACAATCTGTCGTCATATCTCACTCCATTCATGTGGCAGAATAACCTTCCACCGATTACCAATAAGGTCAGTTTTGCAGTTCTTTCACCCATATCTGGGCGGCTTGTTCCCGCCGTAAGGCGATCAACGTGCCGCGCACCCGGTATGCGCGCGGATCGCCGAAAAAATTGCGCATTTCTGCTTCCAGTTGCGCGCCGGGGGTGATCCCCAGGTCCAGCAATCGCCGTCGGGTAAAACCCTGGCAAGACTCGTCCAGCCCCACCACCTCCGCCCTGACGCCATCAGGCAAATCCGAGAGGGGCATCACGCCGCGTTGATCCGCAAGCGACTCGGGCAACGGGCTGACGAAGACATTCGCCGCCACCGCCGGCGCCAGGCGGAACTCGCTCACGCCATCGCTGAGCAAGACGCGCTCTGGCGTCATCTCCAGCACCCGCACGGTTTGCCCCAGGCGCAAGCCTTCCGCCAGTATCTGAGCATAAGCCAGCGGCGGCTCATCCTCCAGATGCACAATCTTTCCCGGTTGATCACCAGACCAGGCGGTGAGCGGCACGCCCGAGGAGGGCGAATAGGCGCCGGAGCTATCCGGGATAGGGTCGCCGTGCGGGTCGCTGGTGGGGTAGCCCAGCGCGGCTGCCATCTCGTCCAGTTTTTCGGGGGTCATGCCGTGTTCGCGGCGCTCTGCCTCGCTGTGGATTTTCTCCAGAGGCAGTCGCGCCTCATCCGCCAGGTAACGCTCCCACAGACGGTGCGCCCGCACCACCTGCAATGCCCAGCGTTCGCCCTGCGGGGTCAGGTGTAATCCGCCGTTGCGTGAACTCAACAATCCTTGCGCTTCCATGCGCGTGATCAACTGCAGCGTTTCAGTTCCGGTCAGGCTCATTGCACCTCCCAACGCCTCAGGTGAAGCATGCCGACCTTTGCGCTCCTGCTTCAGGAGGTATTTAAGCGCGTCTTCCACCTGTTCACGCTGCGCCTTGAGACTGCGCGAGCGCAGTCGCTTGAGCAACCCAAGCTGCGGATGGAAAATCGCCGCCAGGATAAAGGCGAAAACAAGGCTCAGGATGACAATCACCTCAAAGCTCATACCACCTCCACAAAAATATGATAAGTGACCGCCGGTCCCAGCACCAATCGCTGGTCTGCCACGGTTAAGTGCAAATTACCGTCAAAAGCAGATACTTCTGTCACTTCCAGACGCGCCTGGGGAATCAGTCCAATCGAGCTGAGGTAGCGCAACAATTCAGGGTTTTCATTCGCCACCCGTTGCACGATCGCCTTTTGCCCCGCGCACAAATCGCTCAGCCGCGCCCAATTGTGATCCGGCAGACGCAATTCACGCGTCGGGATGGGGTCTCCATGCGGGTCTTGCAGTGGGTCTCCCAACTCATGGGCAATCCGCTCCTCCAGCTCTTCAGAGATGACATGCTCCAGACGGTCCGCTTCGTCGTGTACCTCGTCCCAGGGATAGCCCAACCGTTTGTGCAGATATAACTCCAGGAGGCGATGGTGGCGGATGATCTCCAACGCCACGCGCCTGCCCGCCGGGGTAAGCTCGGCGCCACGGTGTTTCTCATACTCCAACAAGGGGGGCTCGTTGGTCGCCAGCCGCTTGAGCATACCCGTTACCGAAGCCGGCGTCACCCCCATCCGCTCTGCAATCTGGTTGGTGCCAGCCCGCTCTTGAGCCAGGGTAAGCTCATAAATGACCTTCAGGTAATCCTCTATCGCTTCGGTCAGATGATCGCGTGACATCAAAAATTCACACTCCATAAAGTCCAGGTGGTAAAGATGAAAAAGATCACGAAGGCGATGTTAAATCCCGCCCCTTCGGTGAAATCTCTCACGCGCATAGGCAACACACGCTTGAGAACCGTCCAGGCGAGGAAAGCCGTCACGGGGTTAATCGCCGCCATCCATTGCGGAAAATAGGTGCGACCGGCAACCACCAGGATCGAATACCAGATAGATCCGATGAGAAAGCAGGAGAGCAGAAAGCCGTAAGTGATCACCATAATCTTACGGTGGCGAGCGATCATCTCCAGCAGCAGCGGCTGGTTCTGCTCATCCAGGCGATTCAACGCCTGCACATATTCGCCCAGGTAGATGAAAGACCCATGCACAAACGCCCCTACCACCGTGGCGCCCACGAACAACACAACAGGAGGGAGCGCCAGCCCTGCTCCAGCGGGCGATAAACCCTGGCTCATCTGCCAGTAACCCGTCAGTAAGAGCGGAGCAACAAACACGCCCAATAAACCGCCCCATACCAACCGTTGTGTGGGCAGAGCTGCCAGCTTCTCCATCCCGGAGAGCAGTTTGGCGTGAGGTTGAAGGCGAGGGTAATCCGCCAGATTGACTTTTACCGCCAGCAGCAGCACATCGCCAATGGCATAAAGCACCGCCCCCAAAATGGCAATCAGCCCGGAAATTTGGATTGCAATGATATTCCCTGAAGACATGCTTTCCTCCCGCTGCGCGCATGGAGCAAACAAATTACACGTGATAAATTTAGTATTAACTAAATTATATTTTAGGCTTTTTCTCAAACCTGTCAAGAGGCAATTTCGGATTTCAATTGTCCGTAAAACATCGAAAAACAGCCCTCTGCCGCCAGCCCAGTTCAAAATTTATCAGACGCATTGACATCTGGGATACATGCCCTTAAAATCTGCCCATATTCCGGGGAGCGCCTGCCCCGACCCGAAACAACCACCGCCAAAGGAGAAACAAATGGAGCAACCAGCCGCCAATCAGGTTCAACTGGAAGGTGAGGTCTATTTTCCGCCCCCCGATATCGTCGCTCAAGCTCACATCAAAGATTACCCATCGTTATACCGATATTCAATCGAAGACCCCGAAGGCTTCTGGGCAGAGCGCGCCGAGGAACTGGAGTGGTATCAGAAGTGGGAGAAGGTGCTGGATGACAGCAACCCGCCCTTCTACAAATGGTTCGTGGGCGCAAAAACCAACATCGTCCACAACGCCCTCGACCGTCACTTGAAAACCTACCGCAAGAACAAGCTGGCGCTCATCTGGGAGGGTGAGCCGGGCGATACGCGCAGCTTCTCTTACTTCGCCCTCAGCCGCGAGGTGTGTAAATTCGCCAACGTGCTGCGCAGCATGGGCGTGCGCAAGGGCGATATCGTCACCATCTACCTGCCGCGCATCCCGGAACAGATCATCGCCATGCTGGCGTGCGCCAAGGTCGGCGCCGCCCATAGCGTGGTGTACGGCGGCTTCAGCGTGGAGGCTTTAGCCGAGCGCATTCAAGACGCCGAGAGTCGCCTGTTGATCACCTCCGACGGCGGTTGGATGCGGGGCAAGATCGTCGGTCTCAAAGAAATCGCCGATGAGGCAATCTCGCGCCAGGGCACCATCGAGAACGTCATCGTGGTCAGGCGCACCGGTCAGGATATCTACATGGAAGCCGGGCGCGATTACTGGTACCACGACCTGATGAGCCTGCCCATCGCCAACAGCCCCTACTGCAGCACCGAGGTGATGGACGCCGAGGATCCGCTCTTCATCCTGTACACCTCCGGCACCACCGGGCGCCCCAAAGGCATCCTGCATACCCACGGCGGCTACATGGTCTATACCTACACCACCCTGAAGTATGTCTTCGATATCAAAGACGAAGACCGCTACTGGTGCGCCGCCGATCCGGGCTGGGTCACCGGGCACAGCTACATCGTCTACGCTCCACTGATCAACGGCGCCACCAGCTTTATGTATGAGGGCGCCCCCAACCACCCTTACCCCAACCGTTGGTGGCGCATGGTGGAAAATTACGGCATCACCATTCTCTACACTGCCCCCACCGCCATCCGTGGGCTGATGCGCTTCGGCGACGCCTGGGCGCGGCGCCATGATTTGAGCAGCCTGCGCCTGCTGGGCAGCGTGGGCGAGCCGATCAACCCCGAAGCATGGAAGTGGTACCACACCGTCATCGGGGGCGAGCGCTGTCCCATCATGGACACCTGGTGGCAAACCGAGACCGGCGGTTTCATGATCTCCCCCCTGCCCATCACCCCCCTCAAGCCCGGCTCCGCCACCCAGCCGCTCTTCGGCATCGACGCCGACGTGGTGGACGAGGATGGCAAGCCAGCGCCCCCTGGCGAGGAGGGCTACCTGGTGATCAAGAAACCCTGGCCCGGCATGCTGCGCACCATTTACCGCGACCCTGAGCGTTATAAGAGCCAGTATTGGGGCAAATTCGGGAATATGTACCAGGCAGGCGATTCAGCCCGCAAGGACAAAGACGGCTACATCTGGATCATCGGGCGCATGGACGATGTGATCAAGGTCAGCGGCTACCGGCTGGGCACCGCTGAGGTGGAGAGCGCCCTGGTCAGCCACTCCGCCGTAGCGGAGGCGGCTGCCATCGGTTTGCCGCACGAGATCAAGGGCAACGCCATTCACGCCTACGTGATCCTCAAAGCCGGGGTGGAGAAAAGCGACAGGCTCGCCGAAGAGCTGCGCGCCCACGTCGCCCACGAGATCGGTCCCATCGCCCGCCCGGAGGATATCACCTTCGTGGATAGCCTGCCCAAGACGCGCAGCGGCAAGATCATGCGTCGCCTGCTCAAAGCCCGCGCATTGGGATTGCCTGAGGGGGATAAGAGCACGTTGGAGGAGTGAACCGGATTTTTCAGCCCCACTCTGACACGAGAGGGGCTGACTGTTTATTTTGATAAAAATGCTTTCTCTCGGGGAATATCTGCTTTCACAACGAGGTAGACAATAGACAGCAAGCATACAAATGGCACAATTGCGCTCCAGACATCACTACCAAAACTGGTCGCCAGTAGCAATAAGCACAATGATAATAACGAAACGAGGATGGGAAACACAGCAACCAGTAAATAAGAGCAGCCACGATCCAGAACCGTTATTGAAATCGCGGTAATAGATAAAATCAGCAGGATTTGATCATACGCCCAGGTATAGGGTGTAACAAGCAATGCAACCGGGGTCGCAAGGCTGGCTGAAATCATTGGCGAAATAACAGAACTATATTTATACAACAGGAATCCTATTCCGAGCAATAATATAGCGACCATCCCGCCCCCAACCGCCAGCGTGCAAGTTGGATTATGCCTGCACAATACCCCTGCTACTCCCCAAAATGTCGGAGAATAACCAAGTGTCTCACTCAGTTTTCGACCGCCATTATGTAACAGTATGCTTATCCAATCCGAGTCATATACAGTACTGATAGCAAAAATAAATATTCCACTAAGAGCAGCAGCAAATAATGCTGAGCGGTTTCGAGAAAAAATAAGCCATAAACCCAAACTCAAGATGACAGGGATTCCGAGTTGAGGCTTTAAAACCAACAATGGGAGAATTAATCCACCCAACGCCCATCTACCAGTTTCCCAAAATAGTACTGTAACTCCCAAGGCAAGCAGCAGGAACGCGCCAATTTGACCGTTGGTGAGTGTAACGATCGTAGGTCGAAACAAGAACGCACCGGCAAGTAAAGGTAATATCAGATGAAGTTTTTTGGGGTTCCCAGTATTTGAAAGCAAAAGGAAGATCGTCGTCATAACAAATATTAGCGAAAAAGTAATCCAGATGACGAATGCTTTTTGAAGCGAGAAAATAGCCAAAGGCGCGAATAGAAGTGATACTGCCAAAGGATATGGGAAAACAGGATTCGGCACCCATGTAGCCCCAAATAATTTGTGCCCATTAATCCATGTTTCTGTTGAGTATGGGTCCTGACCAACCAATCGCATCCACCCAGAAAGCCAAAACGTAAAAAAATCACTGTCCCGGTAGGTTGTGACAGAAACAACTTTGATTGCCACAAATATAAATATTGGGGTTGCGAGCAGAAGAAGAATAAAAAATAGTTTCTGTCTAATGACAGTAGACAAAACTCGTGAAAGTGCGAGATTAATTCTTTTTTGCTGGTGCTTCCAGGAAAACTTTATTTTCGACATATTCATCAAAGACCGGACAGGGTTTTTGTTTTACCCCTCCGCTAATCGCGGCACGCGCGTGCGCACCAGCCACAGCGGTACAATCGCAACTGCCAGGCTCACTCCCCCACCAATCAACAATCCCAACGCCTGCCCCAGAGCAGCCGGACCGCCCAATGCCCTTACCAGCAACAACGGTCCAAAAAACAACGCCAGGCTGACCAACAGGTAAATCATACTGGCTAAAGCCCCCAGACAGCCGATGCTCCCCTGCGAGATTCGGCGCGGGTCATCCCAATCGAAGTTTGCCCCTGCCACGCCAAAAGCCAGGTTCAACCCCGCAGTCCCGGCGATGGTCAAAGCCACCACCGCCAGGCTGAAGATCACCGTCCCCAGCGGAGCGCGTTGCACCAGCGAGATGACCAGCAAGAAACCCCAACCCAAAAGCAAGGGGGGGACAAACGCCACAAGATACTTTGCCATGAGCAGATGTCTGGTGCTGATCGGCGCCGCCTTTATCATCCAGTAATTTCTGCCTTCTTGAGAGAAACCCATCGCCCCCAGCCGAGAAATCAGCGACCAGCTCACAAACAACGAGATTCCCACGTTGCCATAGACCATCAGGCTGCGCATGGCTTCCATGAACTCTGGCGGCGCCTCGCCCCTGCCCGGCGGCGGCGCGCCGCCGCTGCGCAATAACATCAAAGCGTAAACCACCCCCAGAATCAACGGCGTGACCAGTTGAGACATGTTGCGCAAGTCGCGGCGCAGCATCAGCAAATCCTTGGCGACAATGGCGCTCACCGACTGCGGTATCAATCGCCCAATCTGGGCGGATAACCCACCAGTTTTGGCGGTAGCCCGCCACGTGGAGCGTCCTACCTTCTTGCTGCGGGAGACGACCTGCACCCTCGCCCAGCCCGAAAAGTACAATCGCTCAGCCGTAACCAACGAGAGGGCAAAGATACCGCCAGTCAGACCAAGGGTGAGCAGTGTCAGACTCAAGCCAATCAACCATTGCCCTTCCCCGATTGCCACCAGGCTGCGCCCTGCCCACGCCAGGGGTGAGTAAGGCGTATTCAAGCGCGAGACCAGACTGACCGCCCGAATCGCCTCATCGCCAGAGACATTGCTGAAGTTGAATAAATTTCCCGACTGAGAGCAGGTCAAAGAAAGAATCGCTACCAGGAAACCCAGGACTTCTGCCACGCGTCGCGCCGGGAAGAGGCGCACCACCATCATCACCAACAGGCTCGCCAATCCCGCCGCAGAGAGCGCCAGAAGCGCCAGAACCGCCAACACCAGAGGGTAATAGAGAATTGTATAACCATACGCCAGACCCATCCCATACAGGACCGGCAGGCTGAAAAGCAAGATCAAGCCAAAATTGGGCAATATCGCCTGCAATAGCTTGGTGATAAACACCGCCCGAATAGGAATGGGCGCGCTGAGCAGGAACTCCATATCCCCTGCCAGGTAAAGCGCCTGCAACAGCACCCCAAAGCTGGTGATCAGAATCCCCAGAAACGCCGCCGAGACCACCACCACCGGCATGCTGGCGATGAAACCGTGCACATCGCCGATATATTGAGAAAGCTGCGGCGAGCGCAGGAATTCCAGCAAAAGCCAGCTCAGCCAAAAAGCGAAAGCCATCCCCCCAACCACCAGCAGGGCAAGTATGATCGTGCTGATCTTGCCCCTAAATTTGGCGCGCCGAAAGCTATTGTAGAAAATCAGCCAGCGCAGGCGCAGCAGCTTGCCCACGTATCCCCACAGGCTAGCTCTGGTCTTGACATCACCCCCGCTCAGGTTGTTCATCCCAGCACCTCAGCGATTTCGGCGTATTCCGCCCCGCCGGTCAGCCCGAGGAAGATGTCCTCCAGGCTGGTCTCCCCCTTGCCCATGGCGCGTAGCTCCTCCATCGTGCCGATTGCAATCAACTCGCCTTTGTTGATGATGCCAATCCGGTCACACATGCGCTCGGCGATTTCGAGAATATGAGTGGAGAGGAAAACCGCCGCTCCGCGGTTCGCCATCTGGCGCAGCATGTCCTTGATCAGCCGCGCCGAACGCGGGTCTAATCCCACCGTCGGCTCGTCCAGCACTAAAACTTTAGGGTCGTGCACCAGCGCCGCCGCCAGGGCAGTTTTTTGCTGCATGCCGTGACTGTAGGAATCGATCGTGTCATCCCCCGCCTCCTCAAGACCGAACAGGCGCAGCAGTTCCTCGGCGCGCCGCTCCACCTGCTGACGATCCATCCCATACAGGTCTCCCACAAAGCGCAGCAACTCTCTGCCCGAGAGCTTGGGATACAGATTGGGCGTATCCGGCACGTAACCGCTGGCAGCCTTTGCCTGTATGGGTTGGGTCTGAACGTCATAACCCGCCACCTTCACCGTCCCCGAGGTGGGCTGCAACAGACCGACAATCATCTTGATGGTGGTGGTTTTGCCCGCCCCGTTTGGACCAAGGAAACCAAAGATCTCCCCACCGCGCACCTCAAAGCTGACATGGTCCACCGCCGCTTTATCGCCAAAGCGCTTGACCAGATCCTTCGTCTCGATCAAAACCGAGTTTATGCTGCTATTCAATCCAGGGCTCCAGTTCTAAGCCGTGTAAACGGGCTACATGAATTTATTATACACGCGGCTGGTCAACCATGAATTGCCCAATTCACGGTTGACCATCTCTCTACTCTGTGGCATAATCTCGCCATCATCACAAAAGCGATGATGGAAACGAGTAAGCCTGCCAGTTTCTGCCAGCGACCCCGGGAGGGTGTGAGCCGGGGCAGAAAAGCCGGCTGAAAATCCTTCCGGAGCTGCTATCCCAAAGCGGTTCAACCGCAAGTAAGAGAGCCGGTCTTGCCAGCCGTTATAAACAGGCAGGATGCCTGTTGGGGACGCAACCCGTTCCACAGCAGGGATTCCAACCAAGGTGCCCGCCATGCGGGAACCAGGGTGGTACCGCGGGAACGCGCCAGATTCGCTCCCGTCCCTGATAGAGGACGGGAGCTTTTTATTATGGGTGAAAGACGAAAATCTCTGAACCAATATTGATGAGTGGGAGGAAGTATGCCCTTCAAAGAAATCCCTGCCAAAGTTGATTTTGCCCTCCAGGAGCGCGAGTTGCTCGCCTTCTGGGAAAAGATCAACGCCTTTCAGAAAATGCGCCAGCTTCACGAGCACGATAAGCCCTGGTCATTTATTGATGGACCCATCACCGCCAACAACCCGATGGGCGCTCACCACGGTTGGGGGCGCACCTACAAAGACCTGTTCCAACGCTTCTGGACCATGCGCGGGCGCAAGCTGCGCTATCAGAATGGCTTCGATTGCCAGGGGCTCTGGGTGGAGGTTGAAGTCGAAAAAGAGATGGGCTTCTCCACCAAGAGAGACATCGAGGAGTATGGGCTGGAGCAGTTCGTGCGCAAGTGCAAGGCGCGCGTCTTGCGCTATGCCGCCATCCAGACCGAGCAGTCCATCCGCCTGGGATACTGGATGGACTGGAACGACCCCGATCAACTGCGCTGGCTGGCTGAGCAGTTAATGGAAGATCCATCGCGCGTGATCACGGTGCACGGTCCAGATGGTCCGGTCACCGATACCGTTGAGCAAATCGTTGGACGCCTGGGTCTGCCAGAACTGGGCGGCAGCTACTTCACCTTCTCCAACGAGAACAACTACATGATCTGGACCATGCTCAAGAAATGCTGGAAGAAAGGCTGGCTCTACCGCGGCGCCGATGTGATGCCCTGGTGTCCGCGCTGCGCCACCGCTATCAGCCAGCACGAGATCATCACCGATGGCTACGCTGAATTGACCCATCGCTCGGTGACCCTGCGCTTCCCTCTCCGGGATGGCAAAGGCGGTCAGCGCCGCGACCCGGAAACCGGTTTGCCCGAATCGCTCCTGGTCTGGACCACCACCCCCTGGACCCTGACCAGCAACGTTGCCGCCGCCGTTGGTCCCAACCTGACTTATGTCAAAGTGCGCCAGGGCGACCACGTCCTCTACCTCTCGAAGGGCACACTGCACATGCTGCGCGGCAATTACCAGGTGCTGGCGGAGCTCCGCGGTCGGGAAATGACCGGCTGGACTTACGATGGTCCTTTCGACGATCTGCCTGCCGAGCAGGAACCGGGTGGTCACACCCACCTGACCAAGCTGACCCGCGCCATCAGCCGCAGCGCAGTCCAGGCGCACCAGGTGATCCCCTGGGATGAGGTCGGCGAGAGCGAAGGCACCGGCATTGTCCACATCGCCCCCGGCTGCGGCGCAGAGGACTTTCAATTGGGCAAAGAATACAACCTGCCTTTCGTCGCCCCGCTGGATGATGAAGGCTATTTCGTCAGGGGCTTTGACTGGCTCACCGGCAAGCACGTCTCCCAGGTTTCCACCCCCATCTTTGAAGACCTGGAACGCAAAGGCTTGCTCTACCAGGTCGAACCGTACACCCACCGCTACCCCACCTGCTGGCGCTGCAAGACCGAGCTGGTCTTCCGCCTGGTGGACGAGTGGTTCATCAGCATGGGCGAGACCTACGATAAACCGCGGGAGCAGCTCACTCCTGAAGAGAAAGAACGCAGCCTGCGCTACCAGATCATGGATGTGGTGGATCAGATCAAGTGGATTCCCGAATTCGGCTACTGGCGCGAGATGGACTGGCTGCGCAACATGCACGACTGGCTCATCTCCAAGAAACGCTACTGGGGTCTGGCGTTGCCCATCTGGGTCTGTGAAGGCTGCGGAAAATATGAGGTCATCGGCGACGAATACGAACTGGAGCAACGCGCCGTCGCCGGATGGGACGAGTTCAAAGGTCACACTCCCCACCGCCCTTACATTGACGCCGTCAAGCTGGAATGTCCCGAATGTCACGCGCTCATGAGCCGCATCCCCGATGTCGGCAACCCCTGGTTGGATGCCGGCGTGGTGCCTTTCAGCACCCTGCGCTACCGCACCGATCGGGAATACTGGCGCACCTGGTATCCCGCTCACTGGATCAGCGAGTCGTTTCCGGGGCAATTCCGCAACTGGTTCTACAGCCTGCTGGCGATGGCGACCGTGATTGACAACAGCCCGCCCTTCCTGGAAAACTTCGGCTATGCCACCCTGCTGGCAGAGGACGGGCGCCCCATGCACAAATCCTGGGGCAACATGATCGAGTTCAACGAAGCGGCGGACAAGATGGGCGTGGACGTGATGCGCTGGCTGTACTGCGCTCACAAGCCGGAGAACGACCTGCTCTTCGGCTATAACCGCGGCGACGATGCCCGCCGGCGTTTTCACATCCCTCTCTGGAACGTGTACAGCTTCCTGGCGACTTACGCCCGTCTGGACGGCTGGGAACCCTCCCTCACACCTCCTCCCTCCCGCGGAGGGGTTCAGGGTGAGAGCATCGACCCCGCCTTCCCCGAAGGTCCTACCCCCTCCAGCGACAACCTGCTCGACCGCTGGATTCTGGCGCGCCTCAACCAGGTGGTCGGACGGGTCACTCGCGCCCTGGAAGAGTCCGACCCGCTGAACGCCACCCTCGCCCTCGAAGCATTGCTGGACGACTTGAGCAACTGGTACGTCCGCCGCAGCCGCCGCCGCTTCTGGAAGAGCGAGCATGACGCCGATAAAAACACCGCCTACGCCACCCTGTACCACGTGATGGTCAAGTTCATCCGCTTGCTGGCGCCGTTCATCCCCTTTATGACCGAAGCCATGTATCAGAATCTGGTGCGCTCGGTGCGTCCAAACGCCTATGAGAGCATCCATCACACCACCTATCCCCAAGCGGACGAAACGGTGATTGATGACAGCTTACTCGAGCAGATGGAGCTTGCCCGCCAGGTCGCCAGCCTGGGTCTGAGCGCTCGCAACGCCGCCGGGCTGAAGGTGCGCCAACCGCTTGCCAGGGTGCTGGTCTATGCTGGCGGGAAGCGCAGCCTGGACCCGGAACTGGTTGAGATTGTCAAGGACGAACTGAACGTCAAAGCCTTCGAGTTCGTGGAGCAAGTCGGCGAGTTGGTCAGCTATCGCATCCTGCCCGATAACAAGCTGCTTGGTCCCCGCCTGGGAGCGCGCTTCCCCAAGGTGCGCGCCGCTTTGGCATCCCTTGACCCGAGCAAAGTCGCCGCAGCCGTGGCTGCCGGTTTGCCGATCACCCTCGAGGTTGACGGTGAAAGCATCGAGTTGGCACCTTCCGAAGTGCTGGTGGAGACCAAGCCCGCCGAGGGGCTGGCGGTGGCTGCCGATAAACTGGCTACCGTCGCTGTGGATGCCACCATCACGCCCGAGCTTAAGGCTGAAGGTTTGGCGCGTGAGATGGTGCGCCGTATCCAGGCTTTGCGCAAGGAAGCCGGCTTCGACATCGCCGATCGCATCCATCTCCACGTGGTCGCTTCCCCCCAGCTCGCCCAGGCGATCGCCGCCCACCGCGAGTTCATCATGGGCGAAACCCTGGCGCTCTCCCTGGACGATGAGCTACCCACAGAACAGGGCGTAGCAACGACCACACAGTTCCAATTCGATGGCGAACAAGCCCAGGTGGCGTTGCACAAAGCTCTTTAAGCATTGATCTGCAGCCAATGTCTTATATCGAATGGGTGCGTAGCAAAGTCGGTCAGCGGAAAATCCTGCTCACCTTCGCCTCGGTCGTCGTGCGCGATGACCAGGGACGCGTCCTTTTACAGCGCCGTCAAGATTTCGACGCCTGGGGCTTACCCGGTGGGGTGTTGGAAATCGGCGAATCGATCCTCGCCTGCGCCCGGCGGGAGCTTGCCGAAGAAACCGGCTTGCTCGCCGATGAATTGAGCCTGGTGGGCGTCTACTCCGAACCGGAGTACGAAGCCCGCTATCCCAACGGCGACCATGTGCAACAACACACAATTTGCTTCCAGGGAAAAGCCTCCGGCGGCAGCCTTCACCCCGACGGTGTGGAGAGCCGGGCGTTGGCTTTTTTCGAAACGGATCAGTTGCCTCTCCCTGAAATCCTGCCCTGGTATCGAGCCATGCTCAAGGACGCTTTGAGCCAAGACCCCCTCACTGCCCTGGAACCGGCATTTAAACCGCCGGTGATGGATCGCCTGCCATTGCCGCAGATCGCCTTCATGCGTCGTTTCATCGGCGATGCTGCTTTCATCGCCGCCGGCGCTATCGCCGTGACCGTCAACGACGATGATTCTGTGTTGATGGCGCAGCACAAACCCGGCGGAAAATGGTCGTTGCCCGGGAGCTATCTGCACATCGGCGAGAACGCCGCTCACGCCGCCCAAAGAGCTGCCCTGAAAGAGACCGGCGTGCAGGTGCACGTCCAGCGCATTTTGGGCATACACTCTCCCAGCGCGCCCTGGGTCTACCCGGGCATTGGTGCCCTGCAGCCGGTCATCACCCTCTTTCTCTGTCGCCTTTCGGAGGGCAACGCACCGCCCGACAGCCCGCCTCCCTTTCAAACCGCCTGGATTCCCGCCAACAGGCTGCCCACCCTGGAGACAAACCCATCTCAGTTCGGCTTGCATCAGGCTGTGGCAGACCATCTGCAGGGTGGCTATTTCATTTTCTAGCCTTCTCCGCTTTGCAAAACTGAACGGTCAGGCACGGATCACCTGAGCCGAAAACGATTCGCTTCAAGGGTATAATCCCTCGTCATGGATACCGTTGCATATCGCTACATGATCGCCGTCATCTGGGTCTATTTCAGCCTGCTGTTCGGTTGGTTGCTCCTTTACCTGTTCAGCGGCGACCGCCTCAGCTTGATTTCGTTGCTCAATCACCTGGCGGTCTATCTCTTTCTCCCGTTGCCGCTGATCTTCCTCGCCAACCTGTTCCTGCGTCGGATGGAGATCTGGATGTTGATCATCGCCGGGGGGATCGCATTTGCCTGGCTTTGGGGTGTGTACTTCATCCCAAAATCGAGACCTGTGGCTGCAGCTTCGGTTGATAGGGATACCCTGACCGTGATGACCTTCAATGTCCTCGGTTGGCAGGCGGATGTCTCGCCTCAAGTGGACGTTATCCAGGCTGAGGATGCAGATGTGGTGTTCCTGCAGGAGCTAAACCTTGAGCTGGCTGCTGCTCTGCGCGCCGACCTGGCGGCGGATTATCCGTATCAGGCGCTTAACCCTCAGCCCGATGTCAGCGGTATGGGCGTGCTCAGCAAATATCCCCTCCAGCCCATTGCTTTCAATCTGCCTCAGTTGGAATGGGTTGGCGCGCCCCAGGTGCTCGACCTAAATTGGCAGGGCAGGCGGGTCACCCTGATCAATTTTCACACGATGCCCACCACACCCGGCACCATTCGTCAGGCGGCTGCGCTCAATCGCCTGCGAGAGGACCAAGCCCGCGCCCTGGTCGAGATCGCCCGCCAGATGCCCCCGGCGATCCTGGCTGGCGACGCCAACACCACCCCGCTCAGCGACGCTTACGCCCTCTTGACCGAAAATTTACTTGACGTCTGGAAAGAAGCCGGGGTTGGCTTGGGTCATACCTTCCCTGGCAGCGATGCGCCCGGCAGCGCCCGTCCATCCATTGCCGGGATTCGAGCGCCAATGTGGCTGACCCGCATTGACTACATCTTCCACTCAAAGGATTTTCAAGCTATCTCGGCAAGAAATGCTCGCTTTGACGGCGTCTCCGATCACCGAGGGGTGATCGCAACGCTCAAATGGATGGCTGATCAGGAATAAATCCGCCGCTTCGAGCGTTCTGGCAGATGGGACTTATCGCCAAAACCCACCATCAGGCGCGAATACCCACCATTTTGTCATAAAATTGTCTTGTCTGGTGTTTATAACTATAGGCGCCTGTCGGCAAATGCTCTCAGGCGCAGAGGTTCCAGTTGGCATTGACCGCAGACAAAATCCGCCCCAAAACCGCCCAAGCCGCCGAAGCGTGGCTGGAAACCGCCCTGAGCCAGCACTGGTCGCGCCTCTACGCCCTTTTGTACCGCCTGGTTGGCGACCACGCCGAAGCCGAAGACCTGGCGCTGGAGACTTTCTGGCGCCTGTACCGCCAGCCATCCAATCGCATGAGCGAACAGAGCCTGAGCGGCTGGCTGTATCGGGTCGGCATGAATTTGGGCTTCAACGCTCTGCGGGCGCGCAAACGTCGCCAGCACTATGAAGCCCGGGCAGGACGGATGTTTTTGGAGGAGAACCCTGGCGACTCGCCGGACGCGGCGCTTGAGGCGGGTCTGGAACGCCAGAAGGTGCGCCAGGCGCTGGCGCGGATGAAGCCGCGTTCCGCCCAAATCCTGGTTTTGCGCTACTCTGGTTTGTCCTATGCGGAAATCGCCGCCACCCTGGGGCTTAACCTCGGCTCAATTGGCACCCTGCTGGCGCGCGCCGAGGCAGAGTTTATGGAGGCTTATCAAGCTCTGGATACCCAATCCATAGAAGGAGAAAGAGATGCATCCGGCTGAAGGTCAGATCAGAGCCTACCTTGATCATGAGCTGGCGCCCCAAGACAGGGAGGAGCTGCAGGCGCATCTGGCGATCTGCCCCCGGTGCCAGCAGCGCGCTGATCGCCTGCTCACTTCGAGAGAGCAGGTGAGCCGACACCTCGCCACCCTGGCGCCCTCTCCCCTGCAGACGCCATCCCTGGCTTCTGCCCGCGCCCAACTCATGAACCGCATCGCAGAAAAGGAGAATATCACCATGCGAAACAAATTATTTGCCCCCCGCTACCGACCCGCCTGGGTTGGGCTGGCGCTGGTTCTCATCCTGGCTGTGGCGTTGCTTTTCCCGCCGGTGCAGGCGATTGCCAACAGCTTCCTGGGGCTGTTTCGAGTGCAACGCTTCACCGTCGTCCAGGTCAATCCGGGAAACTTGCCCGAGCAACTTGGCAGCTCAGCTCAACTGGAGACCATGTTCACCAATAACGTCCATGTTGAGCAGCAGGGTGAACCGCAGACGGTTGCCAGCCCTGAAGAAGCCAGCCAACTGACTGGAACATCCGTGCGCCTGCCCGTGGGGATGAAAGATGAGCCAAACCTGAAAGTTATGCCTGGCGCTGAGATCACCTTCGATATTGATCTGCAGCTCACCCGCGCGATCCTGGAGGAAATCGGACGCAGCGATATCCAACTGCCAGATAATCTGGATGGCGCCCGGGTGCAGGTCAGCGTGGACCGCGCTGTGACCGCCCTGTATGGCAATTGCGATTTCGACCCGGAGCAAGCCCGTCGGCAGGGCTACGACCCTGACGACCAGAGCTTGCCGCGCCTGCCGAACTGTACCACCTTCGTCCAGGTGCCCAGCCCAGTTATCTCCGCTCCGCCCGGATTGGATATACAGAAAATCGGCGAAGCCTTCCTGCAGGTAATGGGTATGTCCGCTGAGGAAGCCGCTCAATTTGCCCAGACAGTGGATTGGACCACCACCCTGGTCATCCCGATCCCTCGCAATGGGACCACTTACAAAGAAGTCCCCGTGGATGGCGTCATGGGCACGCTGATCACTCAAGGGCAGGAAGATCTCTCAGATCAGTATCTGCTGATCTGGGTCAAAGACGGCATCCTCTACTCGCTCGCGGGTGCCGGCGAGGGGAATTCTGCCCTGCGGATTGCCAACTCACTGAAATAGTGGTCTAATCAGGTCAATTACTCCCTGCACCGGGACCGGGTATCAATTCCGGTCCCGGAAGGTTGTCTTCTGAGCCGCGCCATGCCCGCCTCCCTTGCCATAGAAACTCACGCTTTGCGCAAAGTCTTCGACGACAAAGTTGCCGTGGCGGATTTAACCCTGGAGGTCGAACAGGGGGAGGTGTTTGGCTTTCTCGGTCCCAATGGAGCCGGCAAAACTACCGCGGTCAAGATGCTGTTGGGCTTGATCCGCCCCACCGAAGGTAACGCCACCTTGCTCGGCGCGCCCATCGGAGACCGGCAGACGCGCGCCCGGGTCGGCTTTTTGCCGGAACATTTTCGCTTCCACGACTGGTTGACCGCCAGCGAGTTCCTCAAACTACACGCCGATCTCTATCACATTCCCCCAGAAATCAGCCGCAAACGCATCCCCGAACTGTTGGAGCTGGTGGGGTTGACTCCACACGCTGCAAAAAAATTGCGCCAATACTCCAAAGGCATGCTGCAGCGCATCGGTCTGGCGCAGGCGTTGCTGAACGAACCGGATTTGGTGATCCTGGATGAACCCACCTCCGGCTTGGACCCGGTCGGGCGTCGTCTGGTGCGCGACATCATCCGCGATTTGCGCCAGCGTGGCACCACGGTTTTTCTGAACTCTCACCTGCTGAGCGAGGTGGAGATCACCTGCGATAGGGTAGCGTTCATCAAGTTTGGCGAGGTGCTCGAGGTGAGCGCATTGCAAACGCTGATGGAAGGCGAGCTTAGCGTGGAGATTCGCGCCCGAAACCTCACCCCCGAGACCGTTGCCGGATTATCCCACTGGAGCCAGAATGTGCGCCTGGATGGTGAACACCTCAGCCTGACCCTGACAGGCGAGGCGGATATTCCCGCTCTGAACCGGTATCTGGTGGAAAACGGCGCGGAGGTGTACTCCTTGCACCCGCAACGCATCTCGCTGGAGGACCTGTTCATTCGGATTGTGGGCACGGATGGAGGCTTATAACGATGAGCGTGCTCACCATTGCTCGCCTCACTTTTCGCGAAGCCTCGCGGCGCTGGATCCTCTGGGCAGCCTTGCTGATGGGCATCTTATTCCTGGTCATCTATGCCATTGGATTCAACGAGATTCAAAAAGATGTGCAGCGCCAGACTAACTCCAACCCACTGGTGCAATTCAGTGAGATTTATAACTTCCTGCTCCTGGCTGGGCTGTACACCGTCAATTTTCTGACCGCCCTGATGGCGGTGCTCACCTCGGTGGATACGCTATCGGGCGAGATCGCCTCGGGCACCATCCACACCCTGGTGAGCAAGCCGTTGAACCGCTGGGAAATTGTGATGGGCAAATGGCTGGGCTTCAGCCTGATGCTGCTCTTGTATTTGCTGCTGATGGGAGGAGGCGTCCTGAGCGTGGTCTATCTGCTCTCAGGCTATCTGCCGCCCCATCCCCTGCAAGGCATGGCTCTGATAGCGCTCAATGCTCTCCTTTTGCTGAGCGTCTCACTGCTCGGCGGCTCATACCTTTCCACCCTGGCAAATGGGGTGCTGGTCTTTGGACTCTACGGTGTAGCCTTTATTGGTGGCTGGATCGAACAATTCGGCGCGCTGCTCAACAACCAGACCGCCATCAACATCGGCATTATTTCCAGCCTGATTCTGCCCAGCGAGGCTTTGTGGAAGCGCGCTGCCTACGAAATGCAATCCCCCCTGGTCGCTGCCCTGGGATTCTCCCCATTCACCTCCAATTACGTGCCCAGCCCGGCGATGCTGGTCTATGCCGGGCTGTATCTGCTGGTTGTCCTCTATCTGGCTAACCGACAGTTCAGCCGCCGGGACCTCTAGTCCAGCACAGGATTCAGCGCTATTTCCTATCGAAAAATCAACTAACCGGACTAATATAGATATCATAGATAAACGATGTCTGTTAATGAGACCTGCCTGGTCATCCCCTCCACCTCAAGCGCCAGATGCAACAAATATCGCCCTATCCACCAATCTAAACCTTGTCATTCTGCGTATATATAGATATAATTGCCTACATAATATAAACATTATATCTACAATATCATGACAACAGAATTTATCCCGGATTCCACCCTTTCCAGATTGCGCCGGCGCTGGCTCATCACTGCCCTGCTTGCAGGATTGTTGCTGCTTTCCGGCTACAACATCCTGGCGCTTGCCTGGCAAACCGGGCGGGCATTCCAATGGCTGTTGCAAGCCAGCCTGGGTATGATTTACCTGCTTTGGGTTCTCGGGCGCAACCTCTCAGCCAATCATCGCCTTGGTGAGGCGCGGCTGCTTTCCGATTTTGGCGCTGGCAACGTTGTGACCTTATTTCGCGGCATGCTGATCGCCTGCCTCATCGGCTTTTTACTCCAACCTCGTCCGGATGGCTGGGTGGCGTGGCTGCCCGGCGCCTTGTACACCCTGGCAGTGCTGGCGGATTTTCTGGATGGCTACCTGGCGCGTCTCACCCAACGCGCTACCCGTCTGGGCGAAATCCTGGACATGAGCCTGGACGGCTGGGGAGTGCTGGTCGCCTCGTTGCTTGCTATCCAATATGAGCAGGTGCCGCTCTGGTACCTGGCGGTCGCCCTGGCGCGTTATCTTTTCATGATCGGCATCTGGCTGCGCAGGCGCTTGAATCTACCTGTGTATGAGTTGCAGCCCAGCGTGCGGCGACGCGCCTTTGCCGGGGTGCAGATGGGCTTCCTCTTTTTCATCCTGATGCCCGTCTTCGCGCCGCCCGGGACCCACCTCGCCGCCGCAATTTTCGCTCTCCCCTTTCTGAGCGGTTTCATGCTGGACTGGCTGACCGTCAGCGGGGTGTTTAAGACTCAACCGGGTGAGAGCTCAACCTTCTCCCAGATTCTCTCAAAATTTAAGGTTTTTGCCCTGCAATGGCTCCCCCTGGCTATCCGTCTCCTGGTTGTTGTACTTTTATTCTGGGAGCTGGCGCGACTGCTCCCGCCCACCCTCAATCCCGGGATGGAGAGCGGCGTTTGGGCGCAGTTCGTCGAGACCGATCTTTTCATTTTGTCAATCGTATCTCAAGCGCTTGTCCTCATCGCCCTCTCCCTCGGCATCGGCGGACGGATTGCGGCGATAATTGGGCTGTGCAGCATTGGCGTTCAACAAATGTTCGCCAGCCTGTCTCCCACCCAAATCGTCCTGGTGATCCTGTACACCTCAATCCTGTATCTGGGTACAGGGCTGCTGTCCCTGTGGAAGCCAGAAGAGCGGCTGATCATGCGCCAAGCCGGGGAATGAGCCTTATGGACGGCTTGAGACTCATTCTGAAACCTCGCCTGCTGATTTTGGCGTTGCTCGCGCCGCTGCTTTGGTATGGGTTACGCAACGTCCCCCTGGATGAGATTGGAGCCACCCTCAGCCGCCTTGCCGCCGGGCAAATCTTAGCCATCGCTGGGATCAATATTCTGGTCCTGGTCATCTTCACCAGTCGCTGGTGGCTGATTTTGCGCGCCCTCGGGCACCGCGTCCCCTTCCTCTACCTGGTTGGCTACCGCCTGGCAGGATTCGGACTCAGCTACTTCACCCCGGGTCCCCAGTTTGGCGGCGAGCCGTTGCAGGTGCACCTGACCCGCTCCAGGCATGCTATCCCCACCTCCAGCGCCATCGCCGCCGTATCCCTGGATAAACTCTTTGAGCTTCTGGCAAACTTTTCTTTTCTCGCCATCGGCATCCTGGCAATCACTCGCAGCAACCTCTTTCAGGATCGCACCACCACGCCCCTCATCCTGCTGGCTGGACCGCTCTTAATCCTCCCCAGCGCCTATCTCCTCAGCCTGCGAGCAGGCTGGAGACCGCTACGGTGGTTACATCACCACCTGCCCCATCGACTCGCTGCGCCGCCCATGCTCCAAAGGAGTATCCAGGCACTGCTCTCCTCAGAAGCCCACATGGTTTATTTCTGCCAGCAACGCTTTGCCTCCCTGCTGAAGGTGTTGGCGGTTTCTCTGTTTTCGTGGGTTCTGGTGGTGCTGGAGTACTGGCTCACCCTGACTTTCTTGGGTCAACGCCTGGAAATGGCTCATGCCCTTAGCTTGCTGGTAGCGGCGCGCACCGCCTTTCTGTTGCCCTCACCCGGCGCTTTAGGGACTCTGGAAGCCGGTCAGGTCTTGATGATGCAGGCTCTCGGACTCAGCCCCGCCCTGGCAATCAGCGTCAGCCTGCTCATCCGCGGGCGCGATTTGTTCCTGGGCAGCCTGGGGTTAGTCTTGGGCGCATATCTCTCACGCCGGCAGAATCTGAACGCCCTGCCCTCCCAGGCAGGCGATTAACAACCATATACTCTTTTTACTGTAAGGAGGACACCATGAACGTAAGCAAATTAAAACCGGCGCACATTGCCATCATCCTTTTGACCATCGCCACTGCGCTGATCCATTTGTTTCTGGCGATTATTTTCCCGCCGATGCGGGTCCTCTTCGTTCTCAACGGAGTGGGTTTTTTGGCGTTACTGGTGGCTTATTTCTTGCCTCAACTGAGCAACTATCGCAACCTCATCCGTTGGGCATTGATTGCCTTTGCCGCGGTCACGGTTGTCGGTTATTTTGTGGTCAACGGCATCAAGCCAGACCCCCTCGGCTGGATCACCAAACTGATCGAAGTCGCCCTGATCATCTTGCTCTGGCTGGATGGTCGCTAGTGACCTCGGCTTTCATCTTCCGCTTCCCCGCTCAGGGCGGCGTAAAGTAGCCACATCAACGTGGAATCGGGTCTCAGCAGCAGGGTGAGGATATAATTGACCGGGGACGGCTCGATTACACGTGAAATGTCAGGCACTCTACTTCACCGCTCCCGGGCAGGTCAGCCTGCAATCGGAAGCTATACCATCGCTGAGACCCGATCAGGTCCTGGTGCAAACCAGCCTGTCAGCCATCAGCGCCGGCAGCGAAATGCTGTTCTACCGTGGGCAGTTTCCCAGGGATATCCCGGTGGACGAGAGCCTGCCCGCTCTCAAGCAGCACAGCGCATACCCGCTGAAATATGGCTACTCCCTGGTGGGGCAGGTCATAGCTCTCGGCTCTGCCGTCGAAAACGAATGGCGAAACCGGCTGGTGTTCTCATTCCACCCCCATGAGAGCCATTTCTGCGCCGAAACCAGCGAGCTTATCCCCATCCCAGATGGCGTCTCCGCCGAAGACGCCGTCTTCCTGCCCAATATGGAGACCGCCGTCAGCCTGGTGATGGATGGCGCGCCGCTGATTGGAGAACGGGTTGCTGTTTTCGGGCAGGGGATTATCGGCTTGCTCACCGTAGCCATGTTATCCCGTTTCCCTCTGGGCAAATTGATCACGTTTGACCGCTATCCCCTACGCCGCAAAGCGTCGCTGGAGATGGGCGCGCACGCCAGCTTCGACCCTGACGAATTGGAACGGGCAAAACCCAGCCTCGCGCTTGAGGCAGACCTGACCTATGAACTTTCAGGCTCGCCAGATGCCCTGAACCAGACAATCGCCATCACCGGCTATGGCGGGAGGGTGGTGATCGGTTCCTGGTATGGGCAGAAAAAAGCCAGTCTGGAACTCGGAGGGCGTTTCCACCGCAGTCGCATCCGCCTGCTGAGCAGCCAGGTCAGCACCATCGCTCCAGAATTGAGCGCCCGTTGGGACAAAGGACGCCGCCTGGGGGTCGCCTGGGAGATGCTGCGCCAGATACAACCCTCAAGGTTGATCACCCAGCGCCTGCCATTTGACCAGGCGGAACGCGCTTACCAGATGCTCGATCATCACCCGGAGCAGTGCCTTCAGGTTATCTTGACCTACCACACCGACTGAACGGGGAGGAATCATGTATCGTGTTGCAGTTCTGAAAGACTTTATCGCCCAGCATTACCTGATTGGAGGAGATTGGGGCGCAGAGAACCAGCCTCACTCGCACCATTACCGCCTTGAGCTGGTGTTGGAGGGGGAGGAACTCGACCGACACGGCTACCTGGTAGACATTGTGGACATCCATAACGCCCTCGACGCTCTGATCAGCCGCTACGCTGATCGCACCCTGAACGATTTGCCCGAATTCGAAGGGCTGAACCCCAGCCTGGAGCGCTTCGCGCGCCTGCTCTGCCAGGCGTTGGCTGCCCATCTTCAAGCGCCAAACGTGAGCGCAATCAAACTCAAGCTCTGGGAGAATAACTTCGCCTGGGCGTCCTACCGCTTCCATTTCGAGGGCAAAATTTAACCGGCGATGCGCCTTGGTCTGGTGATTTACGATAGCCTGGAGACGATCTCCGGCGGTTACCTGTACGACCGCAGGCTGGTGGATTACCTGCGACGGCAGGGGCAGCAGGTGGAGATTTTCTCTTTACCCTGGCGCAACTATCTGCGCCATGTGGGGGATAACTTCTCCCCCGGGGTCTACCGGCGCTTGCAACAGGCGCGGGTGGATATTCTGCTCCAGGACGAGTTGAATCACCCCTCCCTGTTCTGGCTGAACCGGCGCTTGAAAGCCAGTCATCCCGCCTCACCGGCTCAAGGATCGCCTCCAGGTTCCAGCCTTCACATCCTCCCTCGTCCGCTTGCGGATATCCCCTTTATTAGCCTTGTCCACCATCTGCGCTCCAGCGAAAATCATCCCCGCTGGCTGAAGCGCTTCTATCAAACCGTGGAACGCCGCTACCTGGCATCGGTGGATGGTTTTATCTTTAACAGCCAGACCACGCGCAAGGAGGTGCAGTCGCTGGTTGGCGATGTGCAACCCTTCATCGTCGCCCACCCGGCTGGCGATAAGTTCACGCCCGAGATAACCGAGATGGAAATCATCGCCCGCGCCCGGGATGATGGCGCTCTGCGCCTGATCTTTGTGGGCAACCTCATTCCACGCAAGGGTCTGCATAATCTGCTCAGGGCGCTGAGCCAGGCGTCGCGCGAGGCGTTCGCCCTCACCGTGGTGGGCAGATCTGACCTCGACCCTGCTTACAGCCGGCAAATTCAGCGCCTGGTAATCCGCTACGATCTGGCGTCACAGGTGCGCTTCCTCGGTCAGCAGACAGACGCCGAACTCGCCCTCCTGCTCCGCTCCCAGCATCTCATGGTCGTGCCTTCGTCTTACGAAGGCTTCGGGATTGTCTATCTGGAAGGGATGGGGTTTGGTTTGCCCGCCATCGGATCCACCACCGGCGGCGCGGTGGAGGTCATCAGCCAAGGCATTAACGGCTTCCTGGTTGATCCCGACGACCCGGCGCGCCTGAGCTGCTTGCTGACCAGCCTCCACCAAGACCGCCAACGGTTGGCGGAGATGAGCCTGGCGGCTCGCCAGCGTTATCTGGCTCACCCCACCTGGGAGCAGACCGGCGCCCAGATTTACGCCTTCCTCAAGACCCTGGCAAATAGAACTCAGAGTAAAGCGACATGAATCAACCCACCGATTATCCTTTCACCCGTTATCTCGCAGCCAAGAAAAGCGTGGACGACCGCGCCCTCAACGCCCATGTCTGGACGAAGATGGCGCAATCCCTGCCCGAGACATCTCCCCAGAGACCCCTGCGCCTGCTGGAAGTGGGGGCAGGCATCGGGACGATGATCGAACGTCTGCTCGAGAGGAACCTGCTCAGACACGCCGAGTACACCGCTGTTGATCACCAGCCTGAGAACCTCCGGGCAGCCCAGGCTCGACTGGAAAGCTGGGGACGCCGCCAAGGCGCCAGGGTTGAGACTCAACCCAATTCCATCCGCCTCGAACACGAACGCGTTCAGGTTGTCATCCAGTTCGAGGTCGCCGATGTCTATCAGTTTACGGCGCGCCAGGCAGGCTGCTCCTGCTGGGACCTTCTCATCGCCCACGCCTTCCTGGACCTGGTGGATATCCCTGCCATCCTTCCCGCTCTGTTGAGACTCCTCACGCCCGAAGGGTTTTTCTATTTCAGCCTCAATTTCGACAGCCTGACCCTGCTCGAACCCACACTTGACCCACCTTTGGACGACCTAATTCAGCGTTTATATCACCGCAGCATGGATTCCCGCATGGTGGATGGTAAACCCTCGGGAGACAGCCGCACCGGCAGACATCTCTTCACCCACCTCAAAAACGCCAACGCCGAAATCCTGGCAGCAGGAGCTTCTGACTGGGTGGTTTACCCTCATCGGGGGAGCTACCTCGGAGATGAAGCGTTCTTCCTCCACTTCATCATCCACACTATTGACCAGGAATTGCGAGGTCACCCCGAGCTGGACGCCGCCGCTTTTGCAGACTGGGTAACTGCGCGCCACGCCCAGGTGGAGCGCGGCGAGCTGGTGTACATCGCCCACCAACTTGATTTTTTCGGGCGCAAGCGCGCCTGACCTCCCCCTCGTCCGTCTTACACGCCTTCGCCTCCTGGCGCTCCCTCAACCTGCCTGTATCACCCGTATCTGAGGTACAATCAAGACCGTTCCTCAATATTCCCGCGGAGACTAACGTTGAGAAAATTCCTGAGATCATACAGCCTGTTAATCATCCTGGCGGGCGCCATCATCATCCTGGATCAAATTACCAAGATACTCGTGCGCTCAAACCTGGAGGAGGGCGAAATCTGGTCACCCTGGAAATGGCTGCTACCTTACGCCCGCGTCGTCCACATCCACAACTCGGGGGCAGCTTTTGGCATGCTCCCCGGCTTTGGCAATGTTTTCACCGTCCTGGCAATTCTGGTCGTCATTGCCATCCTGTACTATTTTCCACGCGTGCCCCGCGAGGAGTGGGCGCTACGCCTGGCTTTGTGCCTGCAATTTGCCGGGGCGATTGGCAATCTGATCGACCGTCTGCATCAAGGTTATGTGACCGATTTCATATCGGTGATGACCTTCGCCGTCTTCAACGTCGCCGATGCCAGCATCACCATTGGGGTAGTGATCCTGATCCTGAGCATGTGGTTCAAAGAACAGAAAAAAGACCCCTCTGAGACGTCGGAGAAACCCGATTCGTCAACAGAAGCCTCCAGCGCCGCGGTCGCAGAGGATGCAACCGGTGAATGACCGCCTGATCGTCTTTCAATTCGATGAGACTGCCCCCCAAAGGCTGGATAAATACCTGGTCAGTCGCCTGCCGGGGTTCTCTCGCTCCCGCCTGCAAGGGCTGATAAAAGAAGGGTTCGTCAGCCTGAACGGCGCGCCCGCCCACAAAGCCGGGCTGATGCTCGAAAAGGGAGACCGCATCGAAGTCAGCATCCCCCCGCTCCAGCCCAGCGCCCTGACGCCCGAGGATATCCCGCTGGACATCATCTTCGAGAACGAGGATCTGCTGGTGGTCAACAAACCAGCCGGGATGGTGGTTCATCCCGCCGCCGGTCACGTTAGCGGCACCCTGGTGCACGCCGCTCTGGCGCACGCCCCCCAGATGGAAGGCATCGGCGGCGAAATGCGCCCTGGCGTCGTCCATCGCCTGGATAAGAATACCTCCGGCTTGATCTTGCTGGCGAAAAACGATCAGGCGCATCGCTGGCTGCAAGACCAGTTCCGGGACAGGAAAGTGGAAAAAGTGTATCTTGCCCTGGTGGATGGGCACCCGCCCACGCAGCACGGGCGGATCGAGGCGCCCATCGGGCGCGATGTCAGCCATCGCAAACGGATGGCGGTCGTGACGCCGGACAAAGGGAGACAGGCGATCTCCGAATACCGCACCCTGGAGACCTTTCCACAGCACACCCTGCTGGAGATACACCCAATCACCGGTCGCACCCACCAAATCCGCCTTCACCTGAGTTTCATTGGCTGCCCCGTGGTAGGCGACACCGTCTACGGTCGGCGCAAGCCCACGATTGACCTGCCGCGCCATTTTCTGCACGCCGCCAGGTTGACCATCCGCCTGCCCGGCGAAGAGCTTCCCCGCGCCTTCCAGGCGCCCCTGCCATCTGAGTTGGAAGAGGTGCTGAAAGCGCTGAGACATCCGATATAACACTTTCCATAAAAGGAGCGTACTATGGATTATGTGGATTTACGTTCTGATACCGTTACCCTCCCTACGCCTGCCATGCGGGAAGCGATGGCGCAAGCCGAGGTAGGCGATGATGTTTATGGCGAAGACCCCACGGTAAATCGCCTGCAGGAGATGGCGGCTCAACGGGTGGGTAAGGAGATGGGCTTGTTTGTACCCTCCGGGACGATGGGGAACCTGGCAGCCATTCTGGCGCACTGCGGGCGTGGCGATGAGGTCATCCTGGGCGATAAAGCGCATACCTTCCTCTACGAAGCCGGCGGCATCTCGGCTTTGGGCGGGATACACTCGCACCAAGTGCCCAATCAAGCCGATGGCAGCCTGCGCCTGGAAGACCTGCGCGACGCCATCCGTGCAGACGACGTCCACTTCCCGCCTACCCGCCTGATCGCCCTGGAAAACACCCATAATCGCTGTGGGGGGGTATATCTGACCCCGGAATACACCCGCGCTGTCGGCGAGCTTGCCAAAGAGCATCGCCTCTCTTTGCACCTGGATGGGGCGCGCCTGTTCAACGCTGCCGTCGCTCAAAACGTGAGCGCCCGAGAACTCGCTGAACCCGCCGACTCGGTCACCTTCTGCCTCAGCAAAGCCCTGTGCGCCCCGGTGGGGTCGGTGCTTTGCGGCTCAAAAGACTTCATCCGACGCGCGCATCGCATCCGCAAACAACTAGGGGGTGGGATGCGTCAGGCGGGCATCCTGGCAGCCGCCGGTATCGTTGCTCTGGAGACCATGATCGACCGCCTGGCGGAAGATCATGCCCGCGCCCGACGACTGGCTGATGGTCTGGGGAAAATCCCTGGCGTGGTGCTGGACCCTGGCACGCCCCAAACCAACATGGTCTTTTGCTCCCTGAGCGCAGAGGTGCCCCTCAATGCTACTCAGACCGCCCGCCAATTGAACGCCCTGGGTGTCAGGGTTGGGGTGGTGGCGGAACGGCGCTTCCGTCTGGTGACCCATTTTTGGGTTGACGATGCAGGGATTGAGCAGGCTGTCCAGGCTTTTAAAGAAGTGTTGGCACAGTCCAGACCCGTTTAAGACGAACCTGAAAGCGACCGGGGCAATCTGCCGGGCAATTCATGGTGAGCCATAAAAATACCTGCATGTTATAATATTGTTATGTGTTGACAGAAATGCCGTGGTAAGACAGTATCGGTGGATTTGCAGGAACTAAATCCCCATCCTCTATACTCCACGGGAAGCCGAAAACAGGATAGAGATTGCGCTGAATGGGTGGGTCAGCTCACTTACCGGTAAATTATCATGCCCACTTACGCGTGACCGTCAGGAGATTTATGGACCAATATCTCACTCTCGAACAAATCGATGAGAATACCAACGCCATCCGCGCTCGTATTCAAATTCAACCTCGAGTTGGCATCATCCTGGGATCCGGGCTGGGGTCGCTGGGGGAGAGTGTGGAAAACGCCAGCTACATTCCTTACCAGGAACTGCCTTCCTGGCCAGTTTCGACCGTTTATGGTCATCAGGGTCGGCTGGTCATCGGCAACCTGGAAGGGAAAGATGTGATCATCATGCAGGGGCGGGCGCATTTTTACGAGGGTTACAGCATCGCCTTGATTGGCTTGCCGGTGCGGGTGATGCAACGCCTGGAAGTTCAGACCCTGATTGTCACCAACGCAGCCGGGGCGGTCAATCCAGAATATAACCCGGGCGAACTGATGTTGATCACCGATCACCTGAACCTGATCGGCATGGCAGGGAATTCACCCCTGCGCGGTCCAAACCTGGACGAATTCGGACCGCGCTTCCCCGATATGAGCCAGGCGTACGACCCGACTCTGGGAGATTTGGCTCGCCAGGTGGCTGCCGAGAATCACATCACCCTCCACGAAGGCGTTTATGTCTGCCTGGCAGGTCCTTCGTTTGAGACGCCGGCAGATTTGCGCTTTTTGCGCATGATCGGCGCGGATGCGGTGGGGATGTCCACCGTCCCCGAGGTGACCGTGGCTCGACACGGGAATCTGCGGGTGTTGGGCATCTCCGGCATCAGCAACAAAGCCAATCTGGATGGAAAAACCATCACCACGCATGAAGAGGTGCTGGAAGCCGGAAAAGTGATCGTACCTAAACTGGCGACCCTGATCCGGGGGGTGCTGCGCCGACTGTCAATTTAGCGGAACAGCAAATGAGGTCGGTCGCGTGAGACGCTTGAGCAAGGCTTACAAAACCCAGGATATTTGCCTCACCATTCCATCATGGAAGAAGCACTGCGATTTTTCAGGACCTACGAGTTATGGGTCTATCTGCTTCTGAGTCTTGTGGGGTTGATATACATCCGAAAATTTATCCTGGCATGGCAGGAGCTACGCAGCGCTGCCTTTGGCTTGGAACGTGACAGCGCCCAGTCGCGGCTCAACCAGGCAGCCAGCATCCTGGTGTTATTGTTGACGATGGCGATTACCGAATTTGTCCTGGTATCTTATATCGCACCCGCTGTCCCGGGCGCCATTCCCTTGCTTACCCCAACCCTGGATTTACTAGCCACCCCCACTTCTACCCTGCCGGCGCAGGTCACCCAACCCGCTGAGGCGGCGCTCCCAACCGCCACGCCCATCACCCCCAGCCTGTCTCTCCCTAGCGGGGGCTGCATACCAGATCAGGTGATGATCTCCTACCCCGCCGAAGGCGATGAAATCAGCGGCGCGGTCGAGATCACCGGCACCGTGGATATCCCCAATTTTGGCTTTTACAAACTGGAGATGAAGCGCCCCGAGGAGAGCAACTGGCTGACCATTCTGGCGGGCAACCAGATTCGACGCGATGAAACCCTGGGGATATGGAACACCAGCTTGCTTCCCCCTGGCTATCATCAACTGGCGCTGGTCGTCACCGACAACCAGGGCAAATCAATGCAACCTTGCATCGTCCAGGTTCGGGTTACCAACCCTGAGACACCACCATAAAACATAAGCGAGGGACCATGCCCGAAATCCAAATCCGTCCTGCAATCTCTAGCGATATCCCTGTCCTGATGGCAATTGACCACACCTATTCCAGCGAATATGTCTGGCAGATGGAGATCGAGACAGAAGAGAAACACATCGGCATCAATTTTCGCGAGATTCACCTGCCGCGCTCGGTGCGGGTGGAATACCCGCGCCCGGTTCACACCCTGGCGGACGATTGGACGCGCCGCTCGGGTCTGCTGGTAGCGGTCCTCGAGTCGGAAGTGGTGGGCTATATCAGCCTGATGTTGGATATCGCCCCCATCACCACCTGGGTCAGCGACCTGGCGGTCGTGCGCCGGGTGCGGCGTCAGGGCATTGGCAGCGCCCTGGTCCTGGCTGCCCAGGAATGGGGAGAGCAACACGGCACACGTCGCATCGTGCTCGAAATGCAGCCCAAGAACTACCCGGCGATCAAGATGACCGAAAAATTGGGCTTCACATTTTGCGGTTATAACGACCGTTATTACGCCAATCATGACATCGGTTTGTTCTTCGCCAAATCGCTGCGATGAACAAGACCGGCATTGTGGGTAAAGAACGGAAGGGTCTCGCGATTTTTCTGCTGATTTTTAACATTTGTATCCTGAAGATTGTGTAGAATCGTTATCGGTAATTTTATGTACAACGTCCTGATTACCACCCTGCGCACCTTTAACCAGCTCCTCACAGCCGGAATAGCCATTACGGCTTTCTCTTTGCTGCTGTATGCGCTGACCTTTAATCTAAAGGACCGGGTGGCGCGCTCGTTCGCCCTCATCTTGCTCTGCGTGGTGATCGTCTTCGTCGGCGATGCTATCGGCTCAGCCAGCACGAACGCCAGCGATCAGGAATTCTGGCTGCGCATCCAGTGGCTCGGCATCGTCTTCCTCCCAGCCACATATCTGCACTTCTCGGACGCGGTCCTGGCGACCACCGGTCGCCCTTCGCGCGGCAGGCGCGCCCTGGCAGTCCGTCTGACTTATCTGGTCTCGACCGGCTTCCTGCTCCTTGTCCCCTCAGACCTGCTCGTCGGTCCGCTGCTGCAGAACACGCAACCTGCCCCCCACCTGCAACGCACCCTCCTGACCTGGGTCTTCACCGGCTACTATGCTGTCATCATGATCTGGGCTTGGATCAACCTGCTGCGCGCCTACCGTCGCACCGTGACCAGCGCCAGCCACCGTCGCCTGGGTTATCTGCTGGTTGGCTCTCTGGCTCCAGCCCTTGGCTCTTATCCGTACCTGCTCTTCGGTTCATTCCTCGCCGCCGGCAGTCCCCTGCTCTTTTGGCTGGTGACCACCGTCAGCAATTTAATGGTGTCGGTCTTGTTGGTGCTGATGGCGTATGCCGTGGCGTTCTTTGGCGTGTCCTGGCCAGACCGGGTGGTGAAACGCCGGCTCTTCAAATGGTTGATGCGAGGTCCGGTGGCAGCCTCCACCGTCCTGGCTATCACCACTTTGGTGCGGCGAGCCGGTCAGGCTTTCGGATTCGAGTACAACACCGCCGTGCCCATCCTCATGGTGGCATCCATTTTGATCATTGAGTACACCATCACTTTAGCTGCCCCGCTTTGGGAGCGCTGGCTATTCCATGGAGGTGACCGCAACGATATCGAACTACTGCAAAGATTGGAAGAACGTTTACTGACCTCGGGGGACTTGCGCCAGTTTCTGGAGTCCATTCTGGCTGCGATGTGCGATCTCTTCCAGGTGTCCAACGGATTTATCGCTGCCTTGGGCGAACAGGGGCTGGAAATGATCGTCGCGATCGGTAATACGCAGGCTTTAGAGAAGGAGGATCTATCGGAATATTTTCTTGAGCAGGTGTCGCAAAACGGGATGAACAGCAGCTTGTTTGGGTGGGGAGACTATTGGCTCGTTCCTTTATTCCAACAGGAAGCGGGGGCAATTGAATTATTGGGCATCATGGGGATCACGCGCACCTCGGGGAACGTGATTGAGGCAGAGCAGAGTGAACTGGTCAGCATACTGGCGCAGCGCGCCGCACTGGCATTGTCTGATCGGCGCCTGCAGCAACAGGTGTTCACCTCTCTGGAAGCTCTAACCCCTGAGGTGGAATTAATTCAGAGCCTGCGCGCTGCCGCCCGCTATGGCAGCAGCGGTTCCCTGGCGCAGGTCCTGACCCAACCCGCCGCTGCCATTGAATCGGACGACTTATTCCACTGGGTGAAAGATGCCCTGACCCATTACTGGGGTGGACCAAAACTGACCGAAAGCCCACTGTTAAAGCTGCGCATTGTCCAGCAAGCGCTGGACGAGCACGACGGCAATCCAACCAACGCTTTGAGAGCTATTCTGCGCCAGGCAATTGAACACACCCGTCCGGAGGGAGAGAGGCGCTTCACAGCCGAATGGATCTTGTACAACATCCTCGAGTTGAAGTTCCTTGAGGGGCGCAAGGTGCGCGAGGTGGCTTTGCGCCTGGCGATGTCTGAAGCGGACTTATACCGCAAGCAACGTATAGCAATCGAAGCGGTTGCCAACACCATACTCGAAATGGAGCAGGAAGCCATTGCCGAGAAGACTAAAGCATAAATTGGGAATAATCTGTACACCAATCCTGGTAAGAAGGGGTGGGTTTAATGGTGAACAAAAATTATCAAAGCACAAAACAACTGGATTTAGAGGGGGGACCGCCCCCGCCGGATGAATCCTGGTGGGAAGCGGTGCTGGCTGAAGACAAGGCGCAAATGCCAGCTTCGCCTACCAGGGCGAGCGCTCCGCCCGGGACGGCTACAAAGGCAAACGCGCCAAGCAATTCGGAAGAGTTGCCCGGTGTGGACTGGAATCTGGCTGAGTCGCTCTTCTCAGAGGATCATATCTGCACCCTTATCGTCAGCGGCTATAACCGGGGCGGGCTACTGGTCAGCGGTCCTGGGCTGCAGGGGTTTGTGCCCATCTCACATCTGGTAGATTTGACCGGAAACACACCCGGCATCATGCCCGAAAATTGGGCGGAATCCTACCTCGGGCGTGAGCTATCCCTGAAAATCATCGAATGTGATCGTGAGCGCGGGCGGGTCGTCTTTTCTGAGCGAGCTGCTCAGGCAAGACCCGGCAGCCGCAACCAGCTTTTGAGCCACCTGCGAGCCGGCGATTGCGTCACGGGAACCGTCACCAATATCACCGATTTCGGCGTCTTTGTGGATTTAGGCGGCGTGGAGGGTTTGATTCACGTCTCAGAACTCTCCTGGGGCAGGGTGCGCCATCCCTCCGATGTCGTCCGCTACGGTCAGCAATTACAGGTGCATGTCATCAGCGTCAATCAGGAAAAGTCGCGCGTGGCGTTGAGCCTGAAGCGATTGCACCCCAACCCCTGGGAGACCGTCGAGAAAAACTATTACCCCGGACTGGTGACGGAAGCGGTGATCACCAGCATCGTCCCCTTTGGCGCTTTTGCCCGCCTTGAAGAAGGGCTGGACGGCTTGATTCACATCTCCGAAATCTACAAGGATGGCGAACACGCATCGCCCGAAGATTTATTTTATGAGGGACAGAAGGTGCGGGTCTGCGTCCTGCATGTGGACGCCGAGAATCAACGCCTGGGGCTTAGCACCAAAATCAATTAGTGCGTCATGAAACCCGGATGGGCAACCGCCTGGTGGATAGGCTTTAGCATCATCATCACCCTGCTGGCTGGAGGTGTGATATTGATGGTGAGCAGCCGACCCAGGGGCGAGCCCATCCGTCTCATTCCCCCACCCACTCAACCCCTGCTGGTCGTTCAGATCAGCGGGGAAGTCGCCAAGCCAGGGGTGTACTCGTTGCCTCCCGGCAGCCGGGTGCTGGACGCCATCCAGGCAGCCGGAGGGTTATTACCCGATGCCGATGCCACCCTCATCAACCAGGCAGCCCTGATTCAGGATGGACAGATGATATGGGTGCCAGCTCACTCCAGCTCCCCGCAAAATCCCCCAACACCGGGCTCTGCCCCGGCGGTTCCTGCTCTGCCAGATAACCCCTCCAGAACCTCCCCCACCCTTGAGGTGGTCTACCCCATCAACCTCAACACCGCCACGCCGGAAGAGCTTGAATCTTTGCCTGGTATCGGTCCTGAGTTAGCCGCGCGTATTATCGAGTATCGCAACACCCACGGTCCCTTCGCCCAAACCGAAGATATTGTTCTGGTGAACGGCATTGGTCCCAAGACATTCGAAAAAATCAAAGATTTGATCACCATCGCCGCTCCCGGCAGCAATCAGACCCCCTGAATTGCATCGGTGAATGCCAAAACAATTTGAAAACCGCTCAACCATCCCCATTCACCGGGAGAAACACACTCATCCGCCTTCAACCGGGCGCTTCGCCAGGCGGCGCCTGGCGTGCTCCGCGTACTCAGGGTTGATCTCATAACCGACGAAATTCCGTCCATCGCTCCGAGCTGCCAGACAGGTGGTTCCGCTCCCGGCAAACGGGTCAAGCACAACCTCACCCAGGAAGGTATAGAGCTGGATCAAGCGGTGGGGAAGTTCCTCTGGAAAAGGCGCCGGGTGACCAATCTTGCGGGCTGACACCGCCGGGAAGGACCACACGCTTTTGGTCCATACCAGAAAGTCTTCTTTGGTGATGGTGTTCTTTCTGCCCTTGTTCGGACGGCTGAAGGCGTCTTTCGAAAACACCAGGATATATTCATGCACGTCTCGCAGAACCGGGTTTGCGGCTGACCTCCAGCTTCCCCAGGCAGTTGAGGCACTGGCGCTGGCTGCCTTGTTCCAGATAATCTCCCCCCGCATCAAAAACCCAACGGATTGCATTTGCTCAATGATAAGAGCATGCAACGGGATATACGGTTTGCGCCCCAGGTTCGCCACATTGATGCACGCCCGACCGCCGGGCACCAGCACCCGATAGGTCTCTCGCCAGACCCTCCCCAGCAAGCCCAGATACTCTTCAAGGTTCAGGTCGTTGTCATACTCTTTCGACGCGTTGTATGGCGGCGAGGTCACCATCAAATGGACGCTGCAATCCGGCAACTCGTCCATCGCTTCGCTGGATTTGCACAGAATCTGATTCAGGTATGGGGCGGGGATGGGATTTTCAATGTATTCAACCCGACTCTCGCCAGGCACGGCTTCATACAGGCGGCTGGTGTAGAACCGTGAAGCGTCATGGCTGACGCGCCCGGAAGTCCCGTAGGAACTGGTGCTGGTGCTGACTCGTTTCGCAGATTTTTTGCCCATCGGCTCTATTATACTGAATCAGACTCACCCTTGATGTCTGTTGCAACCAAAACGATATCTTTACGTAAATCAAAATGATAGGCAATCTACGCCTGCGCCCTGGCAGAAGATAACTTATCAACTTTAGCATTGAAGGAGCAAATTCATGTCCGCAGAATATCGTAAACTGTACCGCTCACGCACCGAACGCATGCTTGGCGGGGTGTGCGGTGGCATCGGCGAATACTTTGGTATTGACCCCACCCTGGTTCGATTGCTTTTCGTCGTAGCTGGATTATTTGGAGGACCGGTGGGATTCATCGCCTACCTGATCTTCCTGATCGTGGTGCCCGAAGCGCCCGAGGTCGAGTCCTGACGATTTACAAGTCGGGGAACAAAAACACTCCCAACCAATCTCGCATCCGATTCAAAAGCGCAGAACTGGCGTCGCCTTCGCTGCCAGTTCTGCGCTTAATACCCTCAACTCTATAATTTTGGCAGGACAATCGCCTGTTGTCTTTGGTATTTGCCTTTTTTATCGGCGTAGGAGGTCTCACACACCTCATCCGCCTGGAAGAACAAAACCTGGGCGATGCCCTCGTTGGCGTAGATTTTTGCCGGCAGCGGCGTGGTGTTGGAGATTTCGAGGGTGACATAGCCCTCCCACTCCGGCTCAAACGGGGTGACGTTAACGATGATGCCACAACGAGCATAGGTGCTCTTGCCCAAACAGACGGTCAGAACGTCCCGCGGGATGCGAAAATACTCAATTGTCCGCGCCAGGGCGAAGGAGTTGGGCGGGATGACGCACACATCCCCCTTGTAATCCACCATAGACTTCGGGTCGAAATGCTTGGGATCAACCACCGCCGAAAAGACATTGGTGAAAATCTTGAATTCGTCAGCCACGCGGATATCGTAGCCATAGGAGGACACACCATAAGAAATAACCCCATTGCGCACCTGCCCCGCTTCGAACGGCTCAATCATGCGGTATTCCAGCGCCATCTTACGAATCCAGTGATCGGGTTTCAACCCCATGCTAACCTCCCAGCCATTAATTTTTTGCAATACATGGAAATCTATAAGGTGGGATTATATGCGAAAACCCTGGATTGTGAAACCCATTTGTCGAAAAAGCCCCATCTACAGCGTCAGTCGGGATATAATTCATCACCATGCCGTCAGATAATAAATCCGCAACCAAATCCATCGTCATTCGGCGCGCTGAGCCTGCCGATTACGAAGCCGTCCAGCGCATATTTAGCGATCCCAGGGTCATCTGGGGCACGCTGCAACTGCCCTACCCCTCGGTTGAGGTCTGGCGCAAGCGCCTGGCTGAACCTCCGGAAGGACTTTATAACCTGGTGGCGTGCGTGGAGGACGAGGTCATCGGGCAACTGGGGCTGCACACCTTTCCCAATAGCCCGCGCCGCCGCCACGTGGGTCAAATCGGCATGGCAGTGCGCGACGACTGGCAAGGCAAGGGGGTGGGCACAGCCCTGATGCAGGCTGCTGTTGACCTCGCCGACAAATGGCTGAACCTCAGGCGCCTTGAACTGGAAGTGTACATCGACAACGAACCAGCAATCCGACTGTACCGGAAATTTGGCTTCACCATTGAAGGGACGCTGACCGATTTCGCCTTCCGCGATGGTCAATATGTTGATGTCTTGATGATGGCGCGCCTGAATAGATCATAAAACTACCACCCACTTGCCTTGAACACCTTCGACAGGACATCCCGTCTCTCGTCCGCCGTCATCGGGCGCGGTCGGGCGTAATCTACGAACTGGATGGTGAGCAACTCGCTGCCGATATAGCGCCCATCGTAAAAGACGTGGCGATCAATAAAGCCCTGCCGCGTGGCGGGGCTGACATCGTACTGGTCGAAGAACAGATTTCCCAAGCCATAGTGAATAAAACTATCCCCCAGGAACTCCATCGCCTGCGGCTGGTGCGCCTGGCTGCCACTGACAATCACCGCCCCTGCCTGCGCCAGGGCGCGAAAATCTCGTTTCTGGTTGGGTTGCGCCTGGTAGGTGTAATATTCAAAGTGTTGGAAGGTCGCCACCGGCAGGTAGCCTTCGCTGCGCAGGCGGGCGATCTCCCTTTCCATCCAGTCAAAGTCGCATGTCACCGCTCCCGGGCGGTTCTCGCTCGCCTGGGCGTAAGGTCCGCCCTTACCGTTGCAGCCGATAAAAGCGATTCGGTTGCCGTTGTGGTCCACAATCAGCGCCTTGCGCCCGTCTTGCAGGTTTTCACCCCCGCCATAATAGCCCCAGCCGCGCTGGCGGTAAAGCTCCAGGGTGTGGTACATCGCCTCCTGCCCCCAGTCCTGGAAGTGATCGCCGGTCAACTCCACCACGTCGGTGCCTATTTCCTCCATCAAGGCGATGTAGCGATCGTCGCTGCAGAAGCGCATTCCCTCCTGGACAGGGTTCGGAGGCGGGCAGTTTTTGGCGAATGGCACTTCATTGCTGATGTGGGTGATATCCGCCTCGCGCAGCCAGGGTCCAACATCCTTCCCCGGATAGAGAATGCCCCGTTGTTCCATGGTGTACGCCGTGGCGCGCACCAGCGCAGTCACGCCGGTCATCGCCAACACGGTCAGCTTGTCCGGATCGCGATTGCTGGACGGCAGCAGCGGCGACGGCGTCCCGGGTCCATATTGAGCGATGATCTCCTGCACCCGCTCCGGAGCGCCATCCAGAGAAACCGGAACCGCCAACGGGTAAGTGGTCAGGTCAAACCCTTTGCGCAGGGGCGATTGACCATCCACCTCCAGCACTTTCCAGCGCGGCTCCAATGCCTCGAATGGCACAATTGCCAACGCCGAGCGCTGATCCCAGGTGTTTGCCAACAGACTCTCGGCTGGCTCAACCCGCACAGCTCCACTGGCTGGCGCGCCCCAAAGGGCGGAGAAGACCGCCAGGGTGTTTTCATCCATAAATATTGGCTTTCCGGCAAGGGCTGCCTCAGCCCGACCGTGCCAGGCAGCGCGCAGCGCCTCGGAAGAAACGCCATCAATCAGGCTGGGAAATGGGGCAGAGAGCGCATACACCCAATAGCTGATGGGACGCCCCGCGCCGACTACCAGGCGCAGGCTGGCTTGCTCAGCCAACTGGGCATACCCGATATCCGCTGGCAACGTCACCACCTGGCGCAAACCCGGCGGCAACGCCGGGTCCAGCCAGATGGTCTGGCTGGTCTGCGCCACCAGGGGCAGATACAATTCCACCTGGGAGGCGCCGCCGATGGGCAGGGTTGGGGTTGCCGGGATAACCTCAGAGGTCGGCATCCCTTCGATGAACTCACCCGGTTGGAATGGCGTCGGGCTGAGTTGGGCTGGCGCTTGAAATAACGTGGGCTGAAACGGCTGCCCCTGGGGTAAAGCGGGGAATGTCAGAGTGCGGCAGCCTGATATCGTCAGCGCAAGCAACAGAACTAATTTAAGGGTTAATTTTCGCATGTTGGCTCAGGATGCAACTTGCGCGCCAATTACCACAGGCTGGCTTCAAAGACGCTTTGCAATAGCTCCTGACGTTCCTCCGGGGTCATGGGGCGCGAGCGGGCAAAATCCACGAAGCGAATCCCCAGCAACTCAGTGCTGAGGTAACGTCCAGCGTAGAACACATGCCGGTCAAGAAAACCCTGTCCGGTGGGCAGTCCCATGTGGTACTGGTCGAAGAACAGGTTACCCAAACCGTAATGGATAAAAGCGCCGCCGTAAAATTCCATCCCATGCGGTTGGTGCGCCTGGCTCCCGCTCACGATCGCCGCCCCCGCTTCGGCGGATGGGCGAAAATCCCGCATCAACTTGGGCTGGGGGACATAGCTGTAATACTCGGTATCCTGAAAGGTGACGATGGGCAGGTAACCCTCCGCTTTCAAGCGAGAGATCTCGCCATTCAACCAGTCATAATCGCAATGGACAGCGCCGGGGTTGGTTTCGCTGGCGGTGCCGTAGCCCGCCTCTTTGGCGTTACAGCCGATAAACGCCAGGCGGTTGCCGTTATGCTCGATCAGCAGCGGTTTACGGGCATCCTCCAGGTTGTAGCCGCCGCCGTAATAGCGCATCTCGTTCTGACGGTACAGGTCCAGGGTATAGCGCATGGCGTCCGCTCCCCAGTCGCCAAAGTGATCACCGGTCAACTCGATCACGTCCGCCCCAATCTCCTTCAGTAATTCGATGTAAGCCGGGTTGCTGCAAAAGACCAGGTCCTTCTGCCAGGCGTCTGGCAGGGGACAATCTGGCGCAAATGGAATCTCATTGCTGATGTGGGTGAAGTCGGCGGAGAGCAACCAGTCGCGGATATCCTGAGCGGGGTAGGTGACGCCCTTACGCCGCATGGTCTCAGCCGTGGCGCGCACCAGGGCAGTGACCCCGGTCATAATGACGGTGGTCATTTTGCTCTCATCTCGATTGGTCGGCGCCCAGGCTGCCAGTACATCTTCCGCATCCGGCGACTGACGAGGGTTACGGTTGAGTCTTTCGGGATTCGGTGTCAGGGAAAAATGGACTGAGAGGGGGTAATTTGCCGGGTCAAAAACCTCATCAATAGGAGAGTGCCCATCAATCTTCAATACCTTCCAGCGCGGCTCCAGGCTCTCAAACGGCAAAATTGCCCAGGTGGGTTGGTTTTGAGTGAAGGGCTGAGCGCTCTCCCAGGCGTAGTCCAGCAATTCCTGCGCCGGCAGGGTCTGCACTGCCCCAGCTGCAGGCGCGCCCCAGGCAGCCGTCAAAACTCCCAACGTCGCTTCATCCATCAGAAGAGGTGAAGCGGCAAACGCCGAAGGAGGGTCGCCCAACCAGGCGTTGCGCAACTCCTGTTCAGAGACGCCATCGGGGATGGTGGGAAATGGCGCTGCCAGGACGTACACCCATTGGCTGATTACCCTCTCGTCGCCCACCTGCAGCAAGAAATCCGCCTCGTGTGGTTGCTGAACCAGGAGAACCCCCTGTGCGAGCTGAAGGGACTGTTGAAAAGCCTGTGGCAGATAAGGTGCATGCCAGATGGTCGGCGGTGTTGGCGTGGGGGTGTATGGGGTTGGGGAAGCCCTCTCCGTTGGAGAGGGCTGAATTTCGGTCGCGGTTGGGGTGCCGACAGGCGGTTGCATGCTCGCCGGAGGCGGCGGTTGTGGATTCTGGACGCCGCACGCGCTCAGGATGAAGGCGATAACCAATGTTGACAGGACGTTGTGGCGCCGAATTTTAATCCAGCTCATACTGCCGGCAGCCCCCCGCGTTCGCTGACAATTGTGCGGATGCGCTGGATGGAATCATCCGCCTTCAGCCTCAGCTCTTTCAATTCGGAGAGGATCAAATCTACGCTGTCTTTATCATGCAACCCTGCCAGATTGATGCGGATGTTCATGCTGGCGCCATTGAAAGCCGCGCGCGCTAGCTCGCCCCCTGTTCCCCCGTCGGTGATGGCGTTCAGGTTGCCATACTCGACGACCTGTTCCACCAAAGCCAGCACCTGCACCAACTGGCGCGCCACCTGCAGCGGTACCTGGGCAGCGGTCAAGATCGCTTTTTGGATGGCATCCTGGCGCGTTTGTTCCTCCTGGGGGGTTTCTTTGGGCAATTTAAACGCCGCCATCACCTTCTGAAAGGCTGCCGCGTCTTCCTCCACTGCCGCCGTCAGACTGGCGCGCAGCGCTTCTGCCTGTTCCAATATCGAGCGCATTTGTCGCTCCACCGCGGCGTATTTCTTGCGCCCGATGGTCAGGCGCGCCACCATAGCAACCAGAGCCGCCGCAGCCGCCCCGCTGTAAGCCGCCGCTGACCCACCCCCCGGCGCGGGCGATTCCGACGCCAGGTCGTTCAAGAAATCTTGAGCAACACCCGTCTCGCTCCCCGAGTGCTCCCTCAAAGCTGCCGCCAGCCTGCGCTCCAGGATTTGGTCTGCCTCGAATTGGTCGAGCTGCAGATACCACACCGCCGCGTTCACCAGGGCATCCTGCGGGATCAATCCCACCAGCTCACTATGATGGATCCCAACCCCGTAGCGCCCCGCCTCCCGCCGAATCAGCTCCACCACCCGCTCCACCGGCGTGTCCTTATAATTGGTCAGGTTCATCGAAACCTGGGCGCGCCCATCCACCAGCATCCCCAGCGCCTTGACATAGCGCAGCCCGCCGGATGAGAATCGGATTGCCCTGGCGATCTTTTTGGCAACAGATACGTCTTCGGTGGTCAGATACACATTGAAAGCGATCAAGGGGTGGCGCGCCCCGATCACCGTTGCCCCGGCAGTTCCCAGGCGCGGCGGTCCAAAATCGGGCAGACGGTCAGGGTTGGTGGCGATCTCCTGCTTCAGACCTTCGTATTCACCATGGCGGATGTTCTCCAGGTTCTGGCGCTCGGGGCGAGTGGCTGCCTGCTCGTACAGATAAACCGGGATGCCCAGCTCATCACCCACCCGTTTTCCCAGGCGGCGAGCGATCTCCACACATTCCTGCATGCTCACCCCGCTGATAGGCACAAACGGCACAACATCGGTGGCGCCGATGCGCGGGTGCTCGCCGGTATGTTCATCCAGGTTGATCAGCTCGGCGGCTTTGGCGATGGAACGAAAAGCCGCCTCTTCCACCGCTTGGGGCGCGCCGGCAAAGGTCAGCACACTGCGGTTATGATCCATATCCGAATGACGATCGAGCAAGAAAACCCCAGGCACTTCAGCGATTGCCCGAGCGATGGCATCCACAACCTCAGGACGGCGGGCTTCAGAGTAATTGGCAATGCATTCAACGATTGGTTCAGTCATATCTCCCTCGGTGGCATGAATGTTGCAATTATACTCTCGCTTATTTATTAGAAACGGTTCAGCTTGACCTTGCCCTCGACTCTCATTTCGGGGTAGAATTCCGATCACAGGTTTCTTGGAAACCCAGCCAATGCGAAACAGACTGGGCATTATCTCGGTAATCATCCTCTTGTTCGGGACAGTCCTGGCTTGCGCCCGTTCGGTCCTGCCGGAAGATTCGCCTTCCTGGGTGGTCCCGGCTCAGGGAGCCACACAGTCGGCGGCATTCTCACCGACCCAATCCCTCCTGCTTCCTCCTACCCGCGCCCCGGGCGAACCGATTTTGACCCCCACCCCCGATCATCCGCACCCCATCCCCACCGTGCGCACCGATCCTCTGGCGTATGTGGTCCAGCCTGGCGATACCCTGGGAACCATTGCCCAGCGCTATGGCGTGAGTCTGGAGAACGTCATCGCCGCCAACTCTCTCAAAAATCCGGATATTCTGGAGGTCGGTCAGCAACTCACAATCCCCGTCCCCACCCCGTTTGGGGTTGGACCTTCCTTCAAAGTCATCCCCGACTCCGAACTGGTGTACGGTCCCACCAGCGCCAGCTTCGATATTGAAAAATTCATCCTGAGCAAGGGCGGCTATCTGGCTCAGTACCAGGAAGAAATCAATGACGAAACGAAACTGACCGGCAGCCAGATTGTCCAACGCGTGGCTCAGGATTACTCCGTGAACCCCCGTCTGCTGCTGGCGGCGCTGGAGTACCAGAGCGGCTGGGTGACCAATCCCAAACCAGCCGAGTTCACCCTGGAGTACCCGATGGGCTTGGTGAACGAGTGGCGCCGCAAGAGCCTCTACCGCCAGCTCGCCTGGAGCGCCAACCAGCTCAATCTGGGCTATTATCTGTGGCGGGTGAACGGCGTCGCCACCTGGCTGTTGGGAGATGGCAGCGTCGTCCCCGTCTCAGCTACCATCAACGCCGGCACCGCCGGGGTGCAACAGCTCTTTGCACCTCTCTATGGGCGCCAGGATTGGGAAAGAGCCGTCTCAGCCGAGGGCTTGTTTGCCACCTACAACGCTTTATTCGGTTACCCCTTTGACCTGGCGATCGAGCCATATCTGCCACCAGGGTTGAGACAACCCACCATGCTCCTGCCCTTCGAGCAGGGAAAGCCCTGGGCTTTCACCGGAGGTCCCCATGGCGGTTGGGATAATGGTTCTGCCTGGGCAGCGCTCGACTTCGCCCCGCCCTCCGACGCTCTGGGTTGTATCCCCAGCGACGAGTGGGTCACCGCCGTTGCCGATGGCGCAATCTTGCGCGCCGATAACGGCGCCGTCATTCAGGACCTGGACGGCGATGGATTGGAACAAACGGGATGGGTGGTATTGTATATGCACGTTGAAAGCCGCGACCGCGTCCAACCCGGGACATTTCTCAAGGCAGGCGAGCGCATCGGGCATCCTTCCTGCGAAGGCGGTCTCTCGTCTGGCACCCACGTTCATATCGCTCGCAAGTATAATGGGGAGTGGATACCCGCCGACCAACAGCTCCCGTTCGTCTTAGATGGTTGGGTGTCACGCGGCACAGGCGAGCTTTACGACGGTTATTTGGAGAAAAACGGTAAAATCGTTGAAGCCTACGCTGGTCGTTCAGCGGAGAATATCATCCAACGCTGAGGGGATTGAGAGCATGCGGATAAGTACATCGCTCCGTGGCAAACGCCAAAAAAAGCCGAACTTGCCGAGATTGAGGCTGGCGGCGCTTGGCGTCCTGCTGGCATACCTGGCGACAGCCTGCACAACCAGCGGCTATTTCATCCCGCCCAACTCGTCCCCCACTCCTCCGCCAGACCTGGCTTTCCTGTTTTCCACGCCTGTTCCGGTGGCTGAGACAGACTCCGAAGACCCCGCCGGACCTGCCCCTGCGCCCATCCAGCCTGAGACGCCCGCCGTCACCCAAATTGCGGAACCCAGCCCCACCCTGCCCGTGGTCAACACCTCACCCATCCTTTACTACACCCAGGCAGCCGATACCTTACCCGTTGTGGCGGTGCGCTTTGGAGTCCAACCCCACGAAATTACCTCCCCCGACCCGCTTCCAGAAACTGCCCTGCTCCCCCCCAACCAGCTCCTCATCATCCCCCGCCGTTTGATGAATACCACCATCTCACAACGTATCCTGCCCGATAGCGAAGTGGTCTATTCGCCCTCTGCCACCGATTTCGACATTGAGGCATATGTCCAGCAGGCGGGCGGATACTTAAGCAGACACCAGGAATGGCTACAGAGCACCAAAACCGTCAGCGGCGCAGCCATCGTCAGACGGGTGGCGTTGGAAAATTCGATCAATCCGCGATTACTGCTGGCGCTGCTCGAATATCAGAGCCAGTGGGTTTATGGACAGCCCTCCACTCAGGCACAGATTGACTACCCCCTGGGTCTGGTGGACCCAAACAAAAAAGGGCTATACCGTCAGTTGGTCTGGGCGGTCAACCATCTCTCGGTGGGTTATTATAGCTGGCGTGAAGGGCGCCTGCTCGAGGTGCGCTTTTCAGATGGGATCTCCGCCCGTCTGGCGCCCGACTTGAACGCCGGCAGTGTGGCGTTGCAATACTTCTTCTCTCAGATTTACGATAGCCAGAACTGGCTCGACGCTCTGGATTTAGAGAACGGCTTTCCGGCACTGTATGAGCGGATGTTTGGCAACCCCTGGATTCGCGCCCAGACCATCGAACCGCTCTACCCTCCCGGTCTCACCCAACCCGAGCTGATTCTCCCCTTTGACATGGGACGCCTGTGGAGCTTCAGCGGCGGACCTCATGGCGCCTGGGAACATGAAGGCTCGTATGCCGCTTTGGATTTTGCCCCCGCCAGCACCGAAGCCGGATGTCAGGATTCCAACGCCTGGGTGGCGGCTTCTGCCTCCGGGTTGGTGGTGCGCTCCGGCGGAGGCGTGGTCGTGCTTGACCTGGATGGCGACGGTCACGAACAGACCGGTTGGGTTTTGCTCTACCTGCACGTTTCAAACAACAGCAGCGTGCCGGTAGGCACCTGGGTGGACAAAGGCGATCACCTGGGGCATCCCTCCTGCGAGGGTGGCATGGCAACCGGCACCCATGTCCATATCGCCCGCAAGTATAATGGCGAATGGATCGCCGCCGATGGACCCATGCCGTTTGTGCTCAGCGGTTGGAGAGCCCACGCCGGCGCCGCCGCTTACCTCGGCAGCCTCACGCGCGGCGATCAGACCGTCGAAGCCTGCACCTGTGGTTCGTTCGCGACGCGCATCATGCGCACACCGGAAGACCCCTACTGAACCAGCCAGAGCCAGGCAAACGCCGTCTACTGGCTGCTACCCCTGATTTACGATGAAAGCAACCCCCAAAGAAATTCTCCTCCGCCTGACGCTGGTGTCCTCTCTGATGCTCAGCCTGGCAGCCTGCCAATCGCAAGCCGCCGCCATGCCACCTCTCAGTAACCCGCTGGCAGGAACGCCCGGCGAACAGGCAGCCGATAGCCCTCCAGGCGCGGTCATCGCCCAAACGCCCATCCCAGAACGACCCGCTTACGCCCCGGGTGAGTTGGTGGATTACATCGCTCAAACCGGCGATACGCTCCCCGCCCTGGCGGTGCGCTTTAACACCACCATCGCCGAGATTCGCCAGGCGAACCCCGGTATCCCCGATACTGCCACCACCATGCCCCCCGGCATGCCGATGAAGATCCCCATCTACTACACCCCTTTCTGGGGGTCATCTTTCTTGATTTTACCGGATAGTCTGTTCGTGAACGGACCGGCTCAAGTGGGCTTCCAGACTCGGGAATTTTTAGAGGGGCAACCCGGCTGGCTGAAAAACCACGTGGAGTTTGCCGCTGGCGCCAACCTCAGCGCAGCCCAGATCGTTGACCTGGTCGCCCTGCGCTACAGCGTCAGCCCGCGCCTGCTGCTGGCGTTGCTGGAATACCAGAGCGGCGCGTTATCCAACCCTGCCCCCAGCGAGCTGGACCTCGCTTATCCGATGGGCTACCGCGCCCGTGACCGACGCGGTTTGTACCTGCAAGTGAGCTGGGCAGCCAACCTGCTCAATAATGGCTACTATGCCTATCGCCTCGCCACCCTGACCAGCCTGGAGCGCGAAGACGGTCGCCTGGTGCGTTTTGACCCCTGGCTGAACGCTGCCACCGCCAGCCTGCACAACTTTTTCAACATCCTTCTGCCAGATGCCCAATTCGAGCAAGCCATCTCACCCCAGGGTTTTGCCAGCCTCTATCAACTCCTCTTCGGCGACCCCTGGGCGCAAGATGTCCCACACATCCCCGGAAGCCTGGAGCAACCTCCCATGACTCTGCCGTTTGAACCGGGGAAGACCTGGTCCTACACCGGAGGTCCCCATAACCCCTGGGGCAGCGGCGAACCCTTTGCCGCGCTGGATTTCGCCCCACCGCTGATGGGTTCGGGTTGCCTCTCAACCTCCGAATGGGCGACTGCCGTTGCCGATGGCGTCGTCGTCCGCTCTAATGTCGGAGAGATTGTGCTCGACCTGGACGGCGATGGCGATGAACGCACCGGTTGGGCTATCTACTACCTGCACCTGGCAACCGAGGGGCGCGCTCAGGTAGGGATGCAATTGAAAGCCGGCGACCCGGTCGGACACCCATCCTGCGAGGGCGGTTCCAGCACCGGTACCCATGTCCACATCGCGCGCAAATACAACGGCGAATGGATCCCCGCCGATGGCGTCCTGGCATTCAACCTGGAAGGCTGGATCGCCCATAACGGCAGACAGGCTTATGAGGGCACCCTGACCCGCAATTCTCAGGTGGTGGTTGCCTGCACCTGCTCCAATCAGGCGAGTTTTATCAAATCCGAGAGACGCTGATCGGGTATTCTCCACCCCACCCATTCATCCCCATCATCGCTCATGATCCACCCACAAAAGGAGGCAGGCAGTCCACCGCCTCTTTTGTTTTTATTTAATCAGTATATCTATTTATCAATATTTTTCAAATATTTTTTGCGTTTTTCTGAGAATATATTGACTATTTTTTAAATTCTGGTATAATCTTATCAAGGTTTCGATATTGTTGATAAGGATTAATTGCGATGAACAACTTACCCACCAAATGCCCGCTTTGCGGCGGCGAAGTGACAGTCACCCGCATTCACTGTCGCGACTGTGACACCACCCTTGAAGGGCGCTTCGACACCGGTCCCTTCAGCCAGCTCAGCCGCGAACAGTTGGAATTCATCGAGGTTTTCATCCGCTGCGAAGGCAAATTTACCCGTATGGAAGATGAGTTGGACCTCTCTTACCCAACCATCCGTAACCGACTGTACGAAATCATCCGCGCTCTGGGATACGAGCCTGGCGGCGCAGAAGAGCCTGTGAGATTGACAGACCAGGAGCGCAAGCGCATTCTGGAGGACCTGGATAAAGGTCTGATCAGCGCTGAAAAAGCCATGCTGTTACTCCAGGAGGGAGGAGGCTGAGAATGACCCAGAAATCCATCCCAAGCAGCCTCACACCCAAGGTGTTCATTGCTGCGATTCACGGCAACCTGCAGGTGAAAGGCTGGGATCGTCCAGAAGTCTGGCTGCGCAGCAACGATGAGCAAGCTATTCTCGAGCAGCAGGATGACCGCATTCAGATTACCAGCCATGGCGATTGCCTCATCCGCCTGCCGCATGAGGCTGAGCTTCAGGTGCAGTCCGTCCATGGCGGCGCTCGCATTAAACTGCTGGAAGGCGCGTTGAATCTCGAACAGGTTGCCGGCAGCCTGGAATTGCGCAACATCGAATCGGCGCAGGTGGGCACCATTGATGGCAATCTGCTCGCCAAGCAGGTGACTCAGGATCTGGTTGTCGAACAGGTGCAGGGCAACGCCATTGCCAGAGATATCCAGGGTAGATGCGTCCTCAAGCGAGTGGCAGGCAACCTGGATATGCGGGATACCGAAGATGACATCGAAGCCGCGGCTGGCGGTAATGTGCGGCTCCGATTGTGCTTATTGGTTGGGAAAACTTACCGCATCCAGGCGGGCGGCAACATCCAGTGTGAAGTCCCCCAGGATGCCAGCTTGCAGGTAGATTTGAGCAGCGGCGCCCACCGCATCAAAATCCTTCTCCCCGAAGGTAAAACCACCCTGGCGGAAGGCAGATACAGCCTGACCATGGGCGAAGGCGAAGCCTCCATGGCGCTGGAAGCCGGTGGGTCTATCGTCTTTGCCGCCCAGGAGATGGATTGGGCGGAGATGGATGAAGTCCAGGAGGAACTGGAAGAAACCTTCAGCGAATTCTCCGAAGAATTCAGCCAGCAAATCGCCGACCAGGTGGAAGCGCAAATCGAAGCGCAAATGGAAATCCTGAGCCAAAATCTGGCAAAATTGGAGAGCATGATTGGCAAATCTGGTATGCCGCCAGAAGAAGCGGAGCAGGTGCTCCAACGCGCCCGCCAGGCAAGCGAAAGAGCTAACCTGCGGGCTCAGGAGCGCATGCGCCGCGCTCAGGAAAAACTGGAGCGCAAGCTCCAGGCTGCTCAGCGCAAGACGGAGATGAAAATGAAAGCAATCGAACGCCGTGGTCGTCCAGCTCGCCGGCAAACCTGGCGCTTTGAATGGTCATCCCCACCTTCACCACCCCCTGCAAGCCCCCCAGGTGAAAGCCCAACCGATGAAGAGCGCCTGCTCATCCTGCGCATGCTGGAAGAGAAGAAGATCACCATTCAAGAAGCAGAAGAACTTCTGGCTGCTCTTGAAGGCAAATAATGGATAGGTGACATGATGGCAAACCAGGAAGAACGGCGACTGATACTGGATATGATCGCCAACCACAAGATCACCGCCGAGGAAGGCTTACATCTCCTTCAGTCGTTGCCTGCGGACGAAGAAGACGAAGCCGGCGCAGAGAATCAGGCTGAATCTTTGGAAGCGTTTCAGCCTGACACAACCGCGCTGCCTTCCTCTGTTGGCTTAGAGGATCAACCTCCCGCTGAAGGACAGGACACGGGCGCGGACGAGAGCCAATCAGATGCAGACCAGGCAGCCAAAGCGGCGCCTAGCTTCACCCGCTGGCGACACTTCTGGATGATCCCATTATGGATTGGCACAGGCGTCACCGTGGCAGGCGCGCTCTTGATGGTCTGGGCGCAGCAAGCCAGCGGTATGGGGTTCTGGTTTTTCTGCGCCGGGGTGCCTTTCACTCTGGGCATCGTGCTCATCGCCCTGGCGTGGCAAACCCGCTCAGCGCCCTGGTTACACCTCAGGGTACAGCAAAAGCCGGGAGAGCATCCCCAGAAAATCGCCATCAGCCTTCCCCTGCCGTTGGGCATCTCTTCCTGGTTCCTGCGCACCTTTCGCCATCGCATCCCGGGCATGGATGATGTTTCGATTGACGAAATCCTCACCGCCCTGCAACAATCCACTTCCCCAGATAATCCCCTGTATATCGAGGTGGAGGAAGAAGATGGCGAACGAGTTCAGATATTTATTGGCTGAAGGTCTGAGGCTCATACCCCAAGCCACAGCCGTTTCTCCCGACTCAACGAGACGAGGTAACGATGGCAACCGCAGAAGAACGATTGAAGATTTTGAAAATGATAGACGAAGGCAAAATATCTGCCGAAGAGGGAGCCAAACTGCTCTCCGCTCTCTCCAGCAGCCCCAAACCCGGTAGTCGGGCGCCATTGAGGAGCACCGGCGGTTCGGCGCGCTGGTTGCGCGTCCGCGTCACCGACACCATCACCGGCAAAACCAAAGCCACCGTGAACCTTCCCATGCGATTGGTGGATGCCGGACTGAATATTGCCTCTCAATATGCGCCGGATGTCGCTTTTGATGAGCTGCTGGAAGCGATCAACGCCGGAGCCGAGGGTAAAATCATCGACGTCATTGACGAAGAAGACGGCGAACACGTCGAGATTTTCATTGAATAACCGAACAATTGAGATGACAAATCGTCCCACGGGAATGCTGGGCTTCACCATCGTCTGGGTGGGTCAAATTGTGTCGTTGTTGGGCACCAGCATGACCGGCTTTGCCCTGACCATCTGGGCATACGAGACCACCGGTTCTGCCACCGCCCTGGCGCTGGTGGGCTTCTTCTTTATCACCCCCATGCTGGTGTTCAGCCCCATCGCCGGCGTGATTGTTGACCGCCATGATCGCAAGTTGATGATGATGCTCAGCGATCTCGCCTCCGGCGTTGTCACGGTAGCCATCCTCATCCTCTACTTGCTGGGTCAATTGCAAATCTGGCATCTTTATGTGGGCGCTGCCATTCAGGGTCTTTTCCAGACCTTCCAGTGGCCCGCCTATTCCGCCGCAATCAGCGTCATGATCCCCAAAGAGCAGTACGGGCGTGCCAATGGCATGCTCTCCCTGGCAGAGACAGGCTCGAACATTTTCGCCCCGTTGCTTGCCGGGGCGTTGATCGGCGTGATCGGTCTGGCGGGCATTCTGACGATTGACATCATCACCTTTACGATTGCCATCGCCGCCCTCCTGATCATCTACATCCCCAAACCAAAAGCCACAGCCGAGGGCAAAGCTTCTCAGGGCAGCGTCTGGAAAGAAGCGGCTTATGGTTTTCGCTACATTCTCAAACGCCCCAGTCTGTTGGGATTGCAGTGCGTCTTCATGCTGGGCAATTTCTTCGTCAGCATCCCCATGGCGATTTTGCCCGCCATGATCCTTGCCAGCACCAGGAATAACGAGCTGATCTACGGCAGCGTCAGTTCGGCGGGCGCGATTGGGGGCGTGGTCGGCGGGCTGGTGATGAGCGCCTGGGGCGGTCCGAAGCGCAGGGTGCATGGCGTCCTGGCGGGTTGGGCGATCTCCAGCCTGCTTGGCACCGTCTTAATGGGACTGGGGAACAGCCTGCCGGTATGGGCGCTTGCCAGCTTCTTCGGCGTCTTCTTCGTCCCCATCATCAACGGCTCGAACCAGGCGATCTGGCAAGCAAAAGTCGCGCCCGACTTGCAAGGGCGCGTCTTCTCCATCCGCCGCCTCATCGCCTGGTTTGTCAACCCAGCCGCCATGTTGATCGCCGGTCCTCTGGCAGACAAAGTCCTCGAACCAGCCATGCAAACCAACAGCGCTTTGAGCCAGATTTTTGGTGGTCTGGTCGGCACAGGACCCGGCGCCGGGATGTCTTTGATCTTTATCTTCGCAGGTTTACTGGCAATGTTGGTCGGTATCGGCGGTTATTTCATCCCCCAAATCCGGGACGTGGAGACCATCCTGCCCGACCACGATAGCCTCCCCGAAGCCTCTGATCAGGCATCAGCCGTAGCAGTGTAGACCCCGCTTTTAACCAGCCTGCGCTGCCCATCTTCATCCTCAAAGATTTGGTAGCGCAAGGTGATGGGAAATACTTTGTCAAACATCGCCTGCGCCGGACAGTATCGCGTGGCAGACAGCTCGATCGCCCGTAACACCGCCGCCTCATCCACACCATGCCCGCTCACCAGATAATCAATCACGGCGCTAGTGAACACTTTTGGGTGCTCACTGGCGCGCTCGGCATGCACCCGCACCTCAAACGCGGTGATCTCCTGGCGTTTCTTTTGCAAGATAGAGATGACATCCATGGCTGTGCAGCCAGCCAAGCCCGTGGCAATTAACTCCATCGGGCGAAAACCATCTTCATCTCCCCCCACGCCAGCCTCAGCGCCGAGTGGCACCTCAAAACCGCTGTCCGCCGTACCGCTGAATGTCAGGCGTTGCTTCCAGGTCACTTTCGCATCCATATACTTACTCCTCCAAAAGCGGGGTCACATATTTCTCCAGCATCTCACGGCTGATCGCCCCAGACCACGCCAGCCGCACCGTCCCCTCCCGGTCAATCACGTACGAGCTGGGCAGCCCGGGGTTGCGGAATGCGGCGATGGACTTCAAGCTGAGATCTGACCAAACCGGAAAGGTTAAACCGTAATCCTGGACAAACTTCTTCACCTCTGGGACGGGATCGCCGGACTCAATGGCGATGATGGTGAAGCCTTTTTGGCGATGCTTTTCATAGTACGCCTGCAGGGTGGGCATTTCAGCCTTGCAGGGTGGGCACCAGGTCGCCCAGTTATTCACCAAAACGACCGTCCCGCGATAGTCTTCCAGGGAAACCGGTTGATCATCCAGATCGTTCAGGCTCAGTTCAGGGGCGGGGTAATTCACCTCGACAGGAATCGCGGAGCGCGCCTCCCCCGAGGGGGCGGTCTCCGCCGGCTTGGATAACAACGCCATGGCGACCACACCCAAAATCAACAGCCCGACGCCGATCAATAACAAAGCCAGGGGTTTGCTTCGACCCTGCCGCCCGCCTCGCCTGTCCTTCTGCTTCGCCATTTCAGCCGGTCCCGCCAATCTTTTCTGTGTTGATGATCCTGAACCTCAGGCTTCTGCTTATTGCAGCGCCTGGCGTATTTCTTCAACCAGATAATCTTCAGGCACCGCTCCGACGACTACCCCGGCGCCGTCGTTGATCGTCGTTTGTGGCACGCCGCTCACCCCATGGCGCTCGGAGAGTTCGGGGAACTCCATCGCTTCCACCATCTCTGCCTGCACCAGGGGGCTTTCCAGAGCCATCTGGTGCGCCAGCACCACCGCCCGCGGGCAATAGGGGCAGGTAGGCGTGACAAAGACCTGCAACAGCACCGGTTGCTTTAACCCCTTCAAAAATTCTCGCGTTTTGGAACTGAGACCTGAATCGCGATTGGAAACCAGGATGAGGTCCTGAATCAATGAGCTAAATTCATGCCCCGAGGGAATCCCCGCCAGGCGCACGCCGTAATCAATCAGTTCATCTCCATCCCGCCCGACAATCACCAGACCGGGCACTTTGTCCACATGGTACTTCTTCGCCATGGCGTTATCTGCCTCGATGTCGAACACCTGTAAGCCCAGCTTATCCGATATCTCAACCACTTCCCGCGCCAGTTGCAGGGTATCCTCGCAGTAATCGCAATCGGTCTTGCTGCCAAAAAACAGAACCTCGACCGGCTGGTTCAATTGGGCGAACACCTCTCGTACCTGGCTGATTATGTTTTCATTCAGTAATTTTTCTGCCATTTTTCGATCAACTCCTTTGCCCTTCCAGGGCAATGATTTAGCTATCAGGTGAAGCAACCGCTCAGCGCATAACCGCAGGCTGGACAGCTCAGGTTTAACAGACCGTCATAATCCAGACGCCCTTCTTTGCATCGAGGGCAGGTATCCCCAGCCTTTAGCTTCGGGGTAATTTTCCCTTTTTTACCCTCTTCATCGCCAGAGAGAGCAAGGACAGGCGGCGGTATCGGCTTGCGCTTTGCTTTCACACCAAACCTTTAGATGCAATTGAACCAAAAAAGTCGCGCGGAGGGAACTACTGCTCCAGAAAATCGTCCAGGTTCAAGCGTCTAAATAAGCGCTCACGCACCTCATCTGGCACAGGGACGTTGCTGGAGGTGGATTGATACAGATAAACCGTTTTTTCCAAAGAGTCCACCACAATCCGACAGTTTTCACACTCAGCCAGGTGCTTTTCCAGCTCGGCGCAGAGTTCAGCCTCAAGCGCACCGTCAATATATTCGGAAAGCGAGCCTAACAAATGCCGACATTCCTCATGCTTCCTCATAACCCTCCACCTTCCCGCAACTTCTCGCCGTAATATCCGCTTAAATCCTCCCGCAATCGCAAACGCGCGCGTGAAAGACGGGTTTTGACCGCTGTCTCGCTCAAGTTAAGCACCTCAGCCACCTCCCGCGTGGATAATCCCTGGATGTCGCGCAACACAAATACCACTCGCAAAGACGGGGGCAGGGCTTCAATCGCTTGGTTGAGATAAGCCTGGGCTTCAGCCGACATCAACTCACTCTCGGGCAGACAACACCAATCCACAATTTGGACAGGCTCCACCTCGCCATCGGGCGTATCCAGGGTCTCGTCAATCGAGACCGTGTCCAGCTTCTTGCGCCGCAGCGACATGAGCGCCTCGTTGGTGGCGATCCGATAGAGCCAGGTGGAAAGGCTCGAACGTCCATCGAAATTCTTGAGATGGCGATACGCCTTAAGAAACGTCTCTTGCAAGATATCTTCGGCGTCTTGAGGATCGTTCAGCATTTTGATCGCCAGCCGGTAAATCAATTCGTAATACGTCTCAACCAGACGGGCAAATTCCGCCCGGTCTCCCGACCTCAACTTCTCCAGGGAGAAATCTTCGGGTGCTTTTCCTTTATCCATTAGATGCACTCTCGCCTGAAATGTTACGCAGCCACCACTCCTCTGGGTCTCTATCAGGTATCGATTCACCGACCAGATAGCCCTCAGGCTGCCCCAAGATTGTATCATATTGACCCCTCACAACCCTTATGCTATATTCAACGTGAACGCTCAGTCTGCCATCGGTATCAATAAGTGGTCGCCTGAAATCACGCCAAAGCTGACGCCGCTAATTCCTGGTAATACCGTATGCGATTAAACGAAAGGCTGAGCACACCCGACCAACGAGGACCCAAACATGACTTGCATCACCCTGATGACGGATTTCGGCATTAAGGATGGCAATGTGGGGGTGATGAAGGGCGTGATCTGGGGTATTGCCCCCCACGTTCAAATCGCCGATTTGAGCCATCTGATCTCCCCCCAGAACATTCCGGAAGCGGCGCTGATTCTGCTGCGCTCAGCGCCCTATTTTCCCCCCGGCACAATCCACGTGGTTGTGGTGGACCCAGGGGTCGGCACCGACCGCAGACCGATGGCAGCGCGCCTCGGCACTCAATATTTTGTCGGTCCAGACAACGGCATCCTGACCCTGTGGCTGGAGCGCGCCTTAGCCCAAAATCTTGAGACCCAATTTGTGCACCTGGACCGCCCCGAGTATTGGCTGCCAGAGGTCAGCCATGTCTTCCACGGGCGGGATATCTTCGCCCCGGCGGCAGCTCACCTAGCTCGGGGTGTACCCCTCATCCAGCTTGGCACTCCTTTCTCAGACCCCATCCTGCTCCACCTGCCCCAACCCACCCGCAGCGAATCGGGCATCCAGGGGCAGGTGATCCACATTGATCACTTTGGCAATATCTCCACCAACATCCGAGAGGAACACCTGGGTTACCCCAGGCTGGCGAGGGTGAGCCTGGCGGGGGTCGTGATTGAAGGGATGGTGAAAACTTTCGGCGAGCGTCCGCCCGGCGAGCTAATCGCCCTGTATGGTAGCACCGGCAACCTGATCATCTCGGTCGTCAACGGCAACGCCGCCCAACGCCTGGGTATTCACGTGGGCGATCCGGTTCGGGTGGAATTTGAAGAGTAGCCCCCACGGGCTCAAGGCAAGCCGGATACTTATTCAGCCGCTTCTCCATAGAGGTGTGTAGCGTCTGCCCCGCGGATCAGGTTGCCCACCCAACGACCATTCCCCGACGCATGACCATTTCGCTGATGGAGCAGTTGTGGAATTCTTTTTTTTCGGCAGGACATTTCCTTGGTGATATTCGCCGGGTTCTCGCCATGGCGCCCAAGATATAACGTCTTTTCTCCGCTCATTCCAATTGCCTTTATAATCAAATTCGGGTAAAGTTTAAACGACGATCTGCCATAACAGGCATTGTTGATCATCCTCTAACCTAATAAACAGCATTTTTCGACCCTGGTGTGAACCGCGATGCCCGTCCTTGAGAACAGTTGGTTGCAGCTATCCTTAGACCCATCGCAAGCCGTCTGGAGTTTGCAGGATAAGCAAGAAGAAAACCTGTGCGTGAAGAATATCCAGGTGCGTGCAACCTGCCGACGCGGTTCCAACAAGTTTCAGATCGCCGGTGATTGGCGCTCGGCGCGCTTCGAAGGGCAAGAGCTGGATTCTTCCCCGCACGGACCTTTGCGCGTTCTGGAAATCAGCCTGAATCCGGACGCCAACGGTGTGCATTGCAGGCTGACCTTTGCTCTGCCCGAAAGGTATCCCCTGCTGCTCTGGAAGATGCGCCTGGAGAACCATGGCGATCAGCCACTCAACCTCGAGCGCCTGGAGATGCTACGCCTTGAGCCTCGTTCAGGCAGCTCGCTCTTCGCTTCTCCCTTGCGCAGTCCTGGCTTCTTTTCGAATGGTTGGCAATCCTGGTCCTACGCCGGGGTATATGGCGCAACCGACCACTTTCGGCGCACCCGTCTGGGACCGCTGCGAGAGCCCAGCGATGTCAACGCCGGCACGCCGCGCCCTTCGCGAGCCGGTCATTTTGCCAGTGATATGTTCGCCGTACTGGGCGATCGCATCACCCGCCTGGCGGTCGTGGCGGGCTTTCTCTCTCAGCAGCAGCACTTTGGCAGCCTGGAAGCCAAAATTCATAGCGACCACCCCAGCCTGCGCATGTGGGCGAACGGCGATGACGCACGCCTTGACCCCGGCGCCCAGATCGAGACCGATTGGGCATATCTCCAATTTATCTCGATTGACCATCCCGACCCCCTGGGGACATATCTGGATGCTGTCGCCCGTCAGCATAACCTGGCTGGCGCCAGGTTTTCAACAAATGCCATACCGGTCGGTTGGTGCTCGTGGTACCAGTTTTCCTCCGACCAGTACACCGGCGCCGTCACCCTCGCCAACCTGGAGGACAACCTGCTGGCGATGCGCCAGATCCAATCTCGCCTGCCTCTCAAAGTCTTCCAGATTGACGATGGTTACCAGGCTCAGATCGGCGATTGGGCTGACTTCTCTTCCGAATTTCCCAATGGCGTTGCCCCCCTGGCGGAGAAATGCCTTTCACTGGGATTGACTCCAGGCTTGTGGCTGGCGCCTTTCATTGTCCACCCCAAATCGAAACTGGCAACCGAACATCCCGATTGGCTGCTGCGCGGCAAATTCGGACGACCTGCCAACGCCGGCTATTTATGGAACACATTCGTCACCGCCCTGGATGTCACCCACCCGGATGCGCTCGCCTATGCCAGCGAAGCTGTCCGCCGTGCAGCGCACGATTGGAAGTTTTCCTACCTCAAGTTAGATTTCTTGTACGCTGCCGCTCTGCCCGGCAGGTACCGCGATCCAAGCCGCACGCGCGCACAGGCGCTTTACGCTGGCTTGCAGGCGCTGCGCCAAGCAGCGGGCGAGCACACCTTTCTGCTCGGCTGTGGTTGCCCCCTCGGTCCTGCCATCGGGCTGGTGGATGCCATGCGTATCGGTCCGGATACCGCTCGCAACTGGTATCCCAGTTTTGGCAGAATCACGTCCTTTATCCGCCAGGAATCGAATTTTCCTTCCGCCTACTTCGCCTGCCGCAACACCATCGCCCGTGCTGCCATGCACCGCCGCTGGTGGATCAACGACCCCGACTGCTTGCTTGTGCGCGAGACCACCTCCCTGAGCCAGGCGGAGGTGCAGACCGTCGCTACCGTCATCGCCATGTGCGGCGGATCGCTATTCCTGTCGGACGACCTGCCCAGTCTGTCGCCCGAACGACTGCGCATCGCCGAATCCCTTGTACCGCTCATGGGGCGCGCTCCCCAGGTGCTGGAATGGTTCGACCTGGAGACACCCAGCCGCCTGCGCCTCGATTTGGAGAACGCCAGCGGTGCCTGGCACTTGTTGGCGTTGATCAACTGGGATGACCAGCCGCAGGAAATCACGGTTAACCTGCGCGAGTTCGGTCTCGACCCGCAGCAATCCTTCTTCGCGCGCGAGTTTTGGAGCCAGAAATCGCATCGGATGCAACGGGGTAAATTGTTGCGCGAAAGGCTGCCTGCCCATGGCTCTCTCCTCCTGGCTGTGCGCCCTTTGAACCAATTCCAGCCTCAATATCTGGGTAGCAACCTCCATATCAGCCAGGGGTTGGAGGTGGCGGGCTGGAAAGTATCCCCGCGCCGGGTGGAGATTAAACTTGAGCGCCCCGGCGACGCCGAGGGCTATATCCTGCTCCATTTACCCTCACCCCCCAAGAAAGCGCTCCTTTCCGGTCAGGAGTGTCCCTGGCAACTCAACCGCGAAGGCGGCTACCAGTTCCATCTCAAATTCCACCAGAAAGCTCTTCTGCGAATCCATCGTTAGGATATTCATGCCCTCCACCGACCCTTCTCTAATTCCGTTTTTCTCCCCAAAGGGCATCGCTGTCATCGGCGCTTCCCAAAACCCTCTCAAATTGGGATATGGTCTGGCGCGCAACCTGGTACAGAGCAACTATCAGGGGGTCATCCATTTTGTCAACCCGCGCGGCGGCAGCCTGCTTGGGCGCCCGATGTACGCCAGCATCGCCCAGATACCAGACCCGGTTGACCTGGCAATCCTGCTCATCCCTGCCCCGGCGGTCCCTGGCGCCTTGCAGGAATGCGGCGAGCGCGGTCTGCGCGCCGCCATCATCGCCTCCGGTGGCTTCCGCGAGACGGGAGAAGAAGGCGCTCGCCTGGAAGCAGAGTGCTTGCAGGTCGCCCGTCGTTTCGGGATGCGCCTCATGGGTCCGAACTGTATCGGCTTGCTCGATACCCATCTACCGCTGGATGCCACCTTTTTGCCCCCTCCGGGTCCGTTGCCGGGAGATGTCGCCTTTATCTCCCATTCCGGGGCAATCTGCGCTGCCGTGATTGACTGGGCTCGCGGTCAGGGTTTCGGTCTTTCGCGCCTGGTAAGCCTGGGGAACCAGGCGGACGTGAACGAGACCGATGTCCTGGCACCCGTCGCCGCCGACCCATTCACCCGCGTCCTGACCCTCTACCTGGAAGGAGTCAGTGATGGGCGGCGTTTCGTCGAGGAAGCCGGGCGCGTGGCGCGCCAGAAACCGATCATCGCCCTCAAGGTAGGGCGCTATGCCAGCGGTCGGCGGGCAGTTACTTCTCACACAGGCGCCCTGGCTGGACAGGAAAGCGCCTTCAACGCTGCCTTTCGCCGGGCGGGGGTGATCCGCGCCGATACCAGCGAAGAGATGTTCGACTGGGCGCGCGCCCTTGCCTGGTGCCCCGCCCCCAAAGGACGGGCAATGGCTGTCCTGACCAATGCCGGAGGTCCGGGAGTTACCGCTGCCGACGCCCTGGAAGCCAACGGTCTTGCGCTGGCTGAATTGAGCCAGGCGACCGTCTCCGCCCTGCGGGCGATCTTGCCTCCCGCCGCCAGCTTGCACAACCCGGTGGATATGCTCGCCTCCGCCACGCCCGAGCAATACGCCCGTTGTTTGGACATCCTGCTCGCTGACCCCCAGGTCTCAGGGGTTCTGGTGATCCTGCCCCCTCCGCCGATGCACACCGCCGGAGCAGTCGCCAAAGCTCTCATCCCCATCATCCATGCCGCCGCAAAACCGGTGGTGATCGCCTTGATGGGAGAGCGCCTGATCCAGGAGGCGGTCGAGCATTTTCGGGCGGCTCGCGTGCCAGAGTATCGCTTCCCAGAGCGGGCTGCCTCTGCCCTGGCAATCCTGGCTGAACGGGCTGAATACCTGCAACGCCAGATGGACGAACCCAGCCCCTGCAGCGTGGGAGACAAACGAAAAGCTCAAGCCTTACTGTCGCCCTACCTCTCCGCCAGGGGGCTAAGGTCAAACGGATTCCTGCCCCAGGAGGTTGCGCTGCGCCTGGTGCAGGCGTATGGCATCCCCACCCCGCCCAGCACAACCGCGCAAACTGCAGAAGAAGCGGCGCGCCTTGCCTCCGAACTTGGATTCCCGGTGGCGCTAAAGGTCGCTTCAGGCGAGATCACCCACAAATCGGATGTTGGTGGCGTCCTCCTGAACATAAACAGCCCTCAGGCGGTGGCAGATGCCTTCAACCAAATCACCGCCAACGCTCGCAAACTTCACCCCCAGGCTGAAATATTGGGAGTGACCGTTCAAGCCATGATTCTCAGCGGGCAGGACGTCATCATCGGCGTGGTACAGGATGCTCAATTTGGACCGCTGGTCATGTTCGGCTCAGGCGGGGTCGAAGTCGAAGGCTTGAGGGATGTCGCTTTTGCCCTGGCTCCCTTGAGCCGCCAGGAAGCCGGTCGTATGCTGGATGACACCTGGGCAGGGCGCAAACTGCGTGGCTATCGTAACATCCCCCCTGCCGACCGTCAGGCTGTGATTGACGCCCTGATTTGTTTAAGCCAGATTGCCCTGGATTTTCCCGAACTGGCGGAGATCGAAATCAACCCCTTGAGGGTACTGGGCGAAGGACAAGGGATCATCGCCCTGGATGTCCGCGCCAGCCTCCGCTCCAGCTAGAATCAGGCACAAATCATGAACCATTTTCGCTCTCAAAGTGTATATACCGAGAGCACACCGACAATTTCATCGAAAGGTCTATATACTGGACATGAACGATAGAGCGCGAAGAATACTTGGAATTATTGTGGGGCTGCTGGTTGGGCTGGCATATGGGCTGGTATCGCAATTGATCAACCCCCTCTTCTTGCCTGGCATTCCCCTGTATCAAGCCGGATCGGGCGCTACCACTGTTATTTTACTGAACTCTCTGGTCGGCGGTCTGATTGGCTTGATCGCTGCCTGGTATGACGAAGCCCTACCCGGCATTTTGTTCGGCTCATTAGCAGGGGCGCTGATCACCACCCTTTTTTCATTCGTCAGCTCCAACACCGACGCTGATTATATCCTGGGGTTGCTCGTCCTTTTGATCATGACTTTTCTCCCCCGCGCCGTGATTTTCTTGCCCCTGGCGGCACTGACTCGCTGGACGTTACACGTCTGGACTGAGGAGTTTCAAAGCGTCTCATTTTCCATCTTCAAGTTGTTGCTCAGCCTGCTTCTACCGGTTCTGCTTGCCGGGGCATTAGGCGCATTTTCACTCTACCCCAGCCAGGGACGGCAGGCGCTGCAGTACACACACCAGCTCATCCAGGCAGGTCTGCAAACCACAGAAGGGGATAATCTACCCGAGCCTTTGAAAAAAGTGGATGGCTTCCTGCAGAACGCTCGCGGCGCCTATACCCTGGAATTGAGTGACGACCCCGACATCCTCCCTGTCCAGAGACCGCTGATCACTTCCGGAGAGCAAGAGTACGCCGTCTTTGTCCGCTTCCAAAACGGCTATCGCTTTGGCTGCGCCTTTACCCCAAACTATCCGCAGCCTGCATGCGGAATTTACTGATATCCGCGTAGATGCCTTCCACCAGTGAAACCAGTTGCGCCAATCCCTTTGCCAGTGGACGGGTATATATCGCCTCAACCTGGGTGTGCGCCCCACGCCCTTGCGTCAACCCCAGGCACACGGCAGGTAAGCCAAGGCTCAGGGGAATGTTCGCATCGGTAGAGCCGATATGCAGCCGTGGCTGTATCCCCTGCTCCATCAGGCAATTCCACGCCAGGCGCACCAGCGGCGCATTCCTGGAAATCTGCCCCGGCGGACGACAGCCGATCACCTCCGCCGAGACTCTCACCTCAGAGCGATTGGCATGAGCCACCATCGCTTCAACCTGCGAGCCGATTTGCTCCAACATGGCTTGGTCCACCGAGCGCAAATCCAACTCGAAGAAAGCCTGCGCCGCGATGGTATTCACCGAAGTGCCCCCGCTGATGACACCGACGTTCAGGGTGGTGCGCGGTTTCTCTGGCAGTTGGAGCGAGGTCAGTTGGGAAATAAAATTCGCCATTTCATGCACCGCTGAGGGGCGCCCATAATCCACCCAGGAGTGTCCGCCTGGAGTTTGAAAAGTAACCCGGTAGCGACGCACCCCCAGCCCACGATTATAGATATGTCCCAGCGCCATCCCTTCCAGGACAATATACGCCAGCACGCTTCCTCCAAATCGCTCCACAATCGCCCGCATCCCGCGTAAATCGCCCAGCCCCTCCTCGCCGACGTTCGCCGCCAACCACAGATCGCCCGGCAAGACAACCCCTGCCCGCCGTAGCGCCCAGAGCAAGCCGAACAAACCCGCCACGCCCAGGGAATTGTCGCCTATCCCCGGACCGACGATCTCTTCCGCGCTGCGGCGGATGGTTAAATCAACGGTTTCGGGGAAGACGGTGTCCAGGTGGGCGGAGACGATCAACGGCGGCGCTGCGCCGCTTCCGGGCAAGCGCGCCAGCACATTGCCAACCGCGTCGATCAGAACGTCTCCCAATCCCTCCTTCTGAAAACAATCCCGCACGAACTCAGCCCGAGGCGCCTCGGCAAAAGTAGGCGCGGGGATTTGCTGGATGGCAATCGCCAGGTTCAGCACAGCTTCAACCAGATCAGATTCCATTGCCATGCCTCACACTTTACGCACTGCCTGGCGCAGTGCCTCCAGGCGCGCCTGCGCCAGACCCGGCAAAGCATCCAGAGCATAGAAAGGACCGGTGCCTTCCACCACCAACGAAGCGGAGATATTGCCGTACAACACCGCCTCCAGAGGGTCAAAGCTGCGCCGATAACCAGCCAGGAAGCCGCCGCAAAAAGCATCGCCCGCGCCGCTCGGGTCCACCATCCGCGACGGGTAAGCGGTCACCTCCCAACGCGTGTGCGCTGCCGAATCGTACAGCAGTTGCCCGCCCTCGCCGCGCTTGATGACGATGATCTCGCAACCATAGGCAGCCAGCGCTTCAGCCATCTCCCACAGATCTGTGCTGCGACCCTGGAACAGGGAGCAAAGCTCCTCCTCGGAGGGCAGAAAAGCGGTCAGCCCGGTGAGCAGGGCTGGCACGTCATCCCAAAAGGTGGGATTCATATAACCCGGAGAAGGGTCGAGGGTGACCGTGGTGAATTCCGCCTGGCGCAGCACCGCCGGCATAAGGCTATGGGTCAGGTAATCCAGCGGACAGAGGTGCGCTGCGCTGGCATCCAAATAATCTTCAGGGATATCCCCCTGGCGGAGCGAGATGGGCAGAAGCTGGGTGCGGCTGTCCAGGTACGAATCAGAGGCGCGATAGCCCAGCAGAGATTTCGGGAACGGTATGCCCAGACGCGCAAAATGGGCGACCGGATCTTCGCTGGAACGCACAGTACGGCTGGTATAGGCGGTGAAGGCGCGCACATCCACCTCTTGCGCCAGAACCTGCACCCCGCGCGTATCCAAGCCGCGCGCCGCAAATTGCTCCAACCATTCTCTTGGGTAATCTTGCCCCACTCGCGCCAGGATGGCTGGCGGCGGGTCTGGCTCCCAGATTGCCACACCCACCGCCGCATACAGCGCATTCCCCCCCGGCACGTCCAGCAGCACCTGGTCGGAGGGCAAGATGACATAATCTCGGGTGATTTTTCCGGCGACAATGAAGCGCGGCAAGGCGTTGCTCACGCCGAAATTATACGCCAGGATGAGATAGTTTTGGGGGATTCGCCCTGACTCCCCAGGCGTCAGGGCGGAAGGGGCTCAATTCGTTGCCACGTTCCCTCGAGTTGCAGCCAAAGCCAGGAAGACATCCTCCAATGTCGGCTCGACTCGCTCGACCTGCACCAGGTCAATGCCCGCCTGGGATAACTGCGTCTGCAACTCCTGAGCTTCCACCCCGGCGGGCGTGATTGCCCGTAGATGGTCGCCCGCCAGACCAGCCCGCAGCACACACGGACAATGCTCCAGCGCAGCCAGCGCGGGTAAGAGTCGGGAGCTATCTCCCTCAGCCAGCACGACGTCCCAGGCGTAGCCAGGCAAGGCGCTTTGCTTCAAAGCAGACGGCGTATCCATCGCCAGGAGCAAACCGTTGCGCATGATCCCCACCCTGTCACAATATTCGGCTTCATCCATGTAGTGGGTGGTGACCATGGCGGTCACGCCCTCAGCCACCAACTCGTAGATCAAATCCCAGAAGGAGCGGCGCGCCATCGGGTCAACGCCGCTGGTTGGCTCATCCAGGAAAAGGAGTTTGGGGCGGTGCACGATCGCCGTGCCAAGCGCCAGACGCTGCCGCCAACCGGTTGATAAATTGCCCGCGCGCTCCCGTTGCAGGGAGGTCAGACCAACCAGCTCAATCACCTCGTCCAGCCGCCTGCTGTCGCGCACGCCATACACACCCCCATAAAACGCAAGGTTCTCACGCACGGTAAGGTCGTTATAGAGCGCAAATTTCTGCGACATATAACCGACATTCAAACGGATTTGCTCAGATTGGCGGCGGATATCATAACCCAAGACCTGGGCATTGCCAGAGGAGGGCAGTAAAAGCCCCAGCAACATGCGAATAGTGGTGGTTTTACCCGAGCCGTTGGGACCCAGGTACCCCACCACTTCTCCGGCGTGAACGGTGAATGAAATGGCATCTACGGCGGTGAAATCGCCAAAACGTTTGGTCAGCTCTTTCACCACGATCACTTCGCTGTCCATCATCCCTGTGTCCCCCCCTCATCCAATAGCATAATAAACATATCTTCCAACTGAGGCGGGATATGGCGAAACAGGGTGATCTCGCCGCCCTCAGCCGGAATGCGCTGCTCCAGGCGGGTGATGACCTCCCGGTCTTTTCCCTGACGGACGCGCAGGTGCAGCCGGTCTCCGAACATCAGGGCGGTCTCCACATCCTCATCCATCTCCACCACCTTGCGCAATAATGGTATTGGGCGACCGCGCAATTCGAGAATCCTCCCCGCCAGACGGTTGCATAAATCGGCTGGTTTACCCTCCAAAATGACTTTGCCGCTGCGCATGAAACCTACCCGATTGCAGCGAGAGGCTTCGTCCATATAAGGCGTGCTGACAAAGACTGCGATGCCCTCCCCGCTTGTTTCCCCCGCCAGACGGATGATCAACTGCCAGAAATCCTGACGCGTCACCGGATCGACCCCCGTGGTAGGTTCATCCAGCAGCAACACCCTAGGCTTGTGCACCAACGCAGCCGCCAGCCCTAGTTTTTGTTTCATCCCACCGGAAAGATTCCCGGCGCGCATATTGATGAAGCGCGCCAGACCCACAAACTCCAAAATCTCCATGCAGCGCGGTTTCCATTCATCGGATCGCAAGCCTCGCACCTCGGCAAAAAAGCGCAGGTTTTCCATCACGGTCAGCTCTTCATATAACGAAAACCGCTGCGGCAGGTAGCCAATGTGGGCGCGCCCCTGCTCGGTTTGGCGGGTGATATCATAGCCGGCAATCCGAATCAGGCTCGCCTCCCCATCGGCTGCTTTATCCGGCAGGATCGCCCCGCACATCAGTCGCATGGTGGTGGTTTTACCTGCCCCATCCGGTCCGACCAAGCCGTAGATTTCGCCCGGCGCCACCTGAAAACTGACCCCATCAACTGCCTTCAGGTCGCCAAAGGAACAGCGCAGGTTGCGCACCTCAATCAGCAGCTCCACCCCTCACCTCACCCCTCTTGCCCAAAGCTGACATCCGCCGGCATGCCGGGCTTGAGCAAATGATCCGGGTTATCCACCTTCAGCTCCACCGCAAAGACCGTGGTACGCCGCCCCTCCTCGGTTTGTACATTGCGCGGGGTGAACTCAGCCTGATCAGCGATTCGCACCACCGTCGCGGTGAATGTCCTCCCCGGAAACGAGTCGACCGAGACCTGAGTCTTTTGCCCAATCTGGATGCTCCCATAGCGGTCTTCGGGGATATACACCGTAATCCTTAAGTCATCCAGCTTTGCCAGGGTCATCAACGGCGACCCGGGGGCTGCCACTTCACCCGGCTCCACAGACCTGGAGAGCACCACCCCGTCTATTGGAGCCACCAACTTCAGCTTCTCCCGCTGCGCCTCGATCACCCCAATTGCCGCCTGCGCCATTTCGACCTGAGACTTAGCCACCGCCAGTTGCTCCGCCGATGGTCCCGCCTTGGCAGCCGCCAGCCTGGCTTCTGCTGCTTTCAATCGGGCTTGCGCCAACGCCAGCATGTCCGGATCGGGACCTTGCTGCAAATCCGCATATTGACGCTCCGCCTCTTCCAGACTCTTTTGAGCCAGTTCCAGGCTTGCCTTCGCCTGCGCCAGGGTGATCTCGTCCGCTGTCCCCTCCAGGTAGTTCAGGCGTTTCACCGCCAGGTCATGTTCCTTCTCCAGGGTAGAAATGAGCAACACCACCGCGGCGCGCTTGGGGTTATCCGGCGATTTATTCAACAGGGTCTTGAAGCGCTTCTGCGCCTTTTCGATGGCTGCCTCGCTCAAGGTGACCAGCGATCTGGCAATGTCAATGTCGGTCTGGCTGGCGGGTTTGCTCAGGCTATCGTAGATTCTTTGGGCATCTCGCACCAGGTCACGTGTATCTGCCACTGTTTTCGCCGCCTGGGCAGCCGCCAGCTCATTCTTGGTGTAGAGTTCATCTACCGCCTGTTTAGCGGAGAGGACCTCGAGCTCCGCGGCAGAGATTTGCAGATCCCGCTGCTCAGCCGGCAACCCCGCCGCGACCATGTCGTAATTTGCCTGAGCCTGGCTCAAAGCTGCCTTTGCCTGCTGCAGTTGGGCATCCAGCAGGGCATCCGAAAACCTGACCAGCACTTGACCTGCTTCAACCCCATCGCCCTCCCGCGCCAGAACCTCGATCACCTGTCCTCCAATCTCTGGCGCAACGACAACCTGAGTGGCTTCAATCGTCCCGGAAGCCTGAAGGCGGATATTTTCAGCACGGGCGTTGTTCAAACCCAGATACCACCAGGCGGCTCCCGCCACAGCGATCAGCAGAGCCACCGGCAAAAGCATGAATTTTCTCGGCATCTTGTGCATCTTGACCTCCTCAATCTGCGGGTCGGTTTGCCACAGACTAACATCCAATCAAAATCGTCTCAATCCAGGCGCTTTCGAAATCGCCTGGCTGCCACGGTCATAATCCCCACCCCAAAAATCGCCAGGGCGATGACCTGCTCCCGGACAGGACCAATCCCTACGCCTTTTAACATCAGCGAGCGGATGGTCAGCAGATAGTAACGCAGGGGAAAGATATACGAGATCCACTGCAACACCTTCGGCATCGCCTCCAGCGGGAAGAAGAAACCGGACAGGAACAGACTTGGCAGCAACGTCATCCACACGATCAGCATTGCCTCTTGCTGCGTATTGGCGACCGTTGAGGCTAACAAGCCGATGCCCAGGCTGGACATCAAGAACAGACCCGACACGCCCACAATCAAACCCAGATCGCCACGCACGGGCACCTTGAACCAGTAGTGTCCAAGTAGCATAACCTCAAAGGTGTTGAGAAATGCCAGGATGACATAAGGCAACAGCTTCCCCACCATCAGTTCCCAGGGTCGGATGGGGGTGACGATGAGCTGTTCAATCGTGCCCCGTTCTCGCTCGCGCACGATGGCAGTAGCGGTCAGAATCGAGGTGAGCGCGTAGAGAATCATCCCGATCATGCCGGGTATCATGAAGTAGGCGCTCATCAGGTCGGGGTTGTAGAGCACCTGAGAACGTATCTCCACCGGAAGCTGCACGGTCATCGCAAAGCCCCGTTTCGACAGGCGCTCGACCAGAATCTGAGTCGCATGTTGCTGACCGATCAACAACGCGGCGGAGAGAGAAGTTGAAGCCACGGTCGGGTCGCTGCCGTCCAGAATAAAAGCCACGGCGGCTGATCCCTGAGATAAGATCTGCTGGCTGTAATTCGGCGGGATGATCATCCCCGCCCGAGCTTGCCCGCCATCAATCAATCGTCGCAGCGCATCTTCCGAATAAACCTCATAAGTCACCCGGAAATAATCCGCTGCCCGGTAAGCATCCAGTAAATCCCGGGACGCCGGACCCCGATCCTGGTTATAGACTGCCAGCGGCACGTTGCGCACATCATTAGTGGCGGCATAGCCCAACAGGAACAATTGCATCACCGGTATCACCATCACCAGGACCAGCGTGCGGGGATCGCGCAGGATCTGGATAAACTCTTTGCGAATGAGCGAAATCAGGCGCGAGTTAATCATCTTGGCACCTCGTTCGATGGCTCATTTGCCAGGATGCCGTGCAGGAAAATCTCCACAAAATACTCCAGGGCGTTCTCCTGCATCTCGGGTGGCAATTGCCTGGCGATCATCATTTCGGTCATGACATACGAAAAAAACAAGCCGATGAAAACCCGCACCAGCATCGGGGGTGGGATGGGGCGTAGTTCGGCTTTACCCTCCACAAAGCGCTGCGTAAAAGCCAGGACGTTGAGAAAATAATTCTGAACCAACTGCGGCAGGTGGCGCCCCTTAAACTCAACCAGCTCGATAAACATCAGGTTCAGAAAATCCAACCTGTCCTGGGTTTGGGCTACCAGATGCCTGGCTGCATCCCGCACAAAAGCCTCGATGGACTCCCCTTGAGCCGCAACCAGCGCCGGCATGACATCGTGAAAGGGATGCCATTCAACCAGCACTGCCAGGAAAATATCCTCTTTACTGGCGAAGTGGTTGTAAATCCCTCCCAGAGCAATGCCCGCTTCTGCCGCAATCTGGCGCATTGACGTGCCATGATAGCCGTGATCGGTGAAAAGGCGCATGGCAGCCTGGAGAATCTGCGCCTGGGTGCGTTCACCTCGCGAGGTAAGCTCTTCGGACATAGCACCTCCTTATATAAACGAACGTTCGTTCATATCTTATGATAGATAATCACAGCCGTCAAGGATGATCTTTAAGCAAAAACCCGGCAAGGGTGATTTCCTTTGCCGGGCGTGCTTCTATCCCTGCTGAGGGGATGCTCTATACCAGGGCGTCGGTCTTTGCCGCCATGATGAAATCGTTTTGATGTAAACCCTTGATCTTGTGCGTCCACCAGGTGACGGTCACTTTTCCCCATTCCGTCAACAATGCCGGATGGTGATCCTCGGCTTCAGCCAGCTCCCCCACCCGGTTGGTAAAACTCAGCGCATCAGCAAAATTCCTGAATTTAAATACCCGCTGCAGGCGCTTGATCCCTTCTACCTCGATCACCTCCCACCCGCTGACCTGAGGCTTTAATCGCTCCACCTCTTCGTCCGTCAGGGGCGGAACATCGCCCCGGCAAGGAATGCATTTCAATTCCTTCAGGTCAGCCATGCAGCCTAATCCTTGCTGCCCAATCGGGAGATCGAGCGCAAAAGACCGAATACCATCACCCCCAACTTGACAGCCTCGCCCGCGCCGATGTTGAGATTCTCTCCTTCGCGCTCAGCATTTTGAATCAACAAATATGCCGCCCCCAGCCCCACTGCAGCCCCTAAGACCGCCCCAATCAGCAAGACCTTCGGTTTCCAATTGGCAGAAGTCTCCTGAATAGCCATTTCGTCGCTCATAATCCTCCTCTTTTCCATCAATCCGGTTTATGCAGCAGGGCATCCCAAAAAGCCCGCACCGAGGCGCTCAGGCTGTGTAGCCTCAAAATTGGCTCAGCAGACGCCCGAGACAGACTCTCGACCTGTGCCCTGGCAAGCATGAAATAACCCAGCAAGAGCCGCGAATACCCGGGCAGGACGGATATCATCCGCGCCAGCAGGTAAATTACCGCCATCAGAACGCCAGCCAGAATCAAGCCTAATGGCATGATTTGCAGGATTAACCACATCAAAGAGATATCTGCCCAACGGCTGGCATCCCCCGTGCCTCTGATGCTGGTCAGGATCACCCCCACCCCCGCCATCAGCGCCAGCCCAGCGCCAAGCGCCAGGGGCAGTTTAATCTGCCAGAAAGATTGACGGCGATGGGCTTGTTGGGTCACAGGGTTAGGCTCTGGCAGCGGGCGGGGTTGCGGACGCTCTTCCATGCCTGTATTTTAACATGAAACGATACAGTCACTCATGAATCAGTCCATTCGCCGAGCCGGCTACCCTATCGCTCCTGATTCACTTGATAGCTGCCCGAATCGCTTGGGCTTCTATCGCCACCCAGTCGCCAATCTGACGTCTCTCCACCACCCGCAGCTTATAGCGATGCAAAGCAGCCTCCACCTCTCCCGACTGCTCCTGCAGTATCCCCGATAAGATCAAACTACCCCGCGGCATGAGCAAAGCCGCCAAACCCTCATCGAGAAGTTTAATGATCACCGGCGCCAGGATATTCGCCAACACCAGGCGTCCCTGCCGAATTGAGAACTGCCCCCGGCGAATCTCATCCACCGAACCCAAGCCGACTTCCAAATTAGCCAATACCCCATTCAATACTGCGTTCTCCCTGGTCGCTTGAATCGCCTGCGGGTCAATGTCCACCGCCAGGGCATGGTCAGCTCCCAGCTTCAAAGCTGCCACCGCCAGGATGCCAGAACCGCAACCCACATCAATCACATCCCCGTAAGGCATCCCTGCTCCCTGAAAATGGGCTTCCAGCAGTTCCAGGCAGAGTTGTGTGGTTGGGTGAGTGCCGGTGCCAAACGCCATACCCGGGTCGATCCGGACGGCTACCCGATGGGGGTCAGGCACTTCCAACCAGGCAGGCACCACCATCAGGCGCTCTCCAATGGGTATCGGCTGGTAATGTTCCTTCCAACTTTCTGCCCAATCGGCTTGTCGCACCAGGCGGTATTGCGCTTCTGGCAGGGGGCGGATGCGACCCAGGTACCACAGCGACTCCTCGAGCCGCTGGCGGGTCTCCTCCAAGCGCTCATCAACCGGCAGATAGGCGCACACGCGTAGCGGACCGACCGGATGTCCCTCGCTATCGTCCTCGTTAGCGGTCACCGCCGTGGACTCGATCACCACCCCGTCGGGGGCAAAGCGGCTCAACACCTCCGAGACCGCTTCAGCCATCTCGCCATCCACAATCAGCGAGACTTCAAGCCAGTTGTTTTCGGGTTTTTCCATCACGAACCCCACGCAGAAATGATAGACACTCAGGTAAGCAAAACCCCAAGACCACAAGCTTGGGGTTTTGCTCAGGGTTTAGCCTCTGTCGCCTCGACCAACCCCTAACCGCCCAGGGTTTCTTTCAGCCAGTCCAGGAAACTGCGTTCCGCCGGACGCACCTCGCTCCCCAGGCTCTTCGCCAGCTTCTCGAAGAGCTGGCGCTGTTCATTGCTCAGGCGAGTGGGAATTTCCACGTTGATCACCACCAACTGGTCGCCGCGACCATTGCCGCGCAGGTGAGGCACGCCTTTGCCACGCAAGCGCAACACCTTCCCGGGCTGCGTGCCTGGCGGGATTTTCAGCTTAGCCGGACCATCCACCGTGGGAATCTCCACCTCAGCGCCGAGAGTCGCCTGGGCGACGTTGATATCCAAATCCAACAATACATCGTTATCCCTGCGGCGAAAGAATTGGTGCGGTTTCACCTGCACCGCCAGGTACAGGTTCCCATTCGGTCCGCCATTAATCCCCGGTTGACCCTCACCCGCCAGGCGAATCTGAGTGCCGGTGTCAACCCCCGCCGGGATGGTCACCACTTTCTTGCGGGTGCGCCGCTCCAAGCCGCGCCCCTGGCAGGTATGACAGGGGGTGGCGATCGTCTCGCCAACGCCGTTACAGGTCGGGCAGGTGGAGACCTGTACCATAGACCCCAGGATCGTCTGGCGCACCTGGCGCACCTCGCCCGCCCCATTGCAGGTCGCGCAGCGCACCGGCGACGTACCCGGCTCTGCCCCGCTCCCTCCGCAGGCGGCGCAGACCTCATCCCGGGTGATCTCGATTTCCTTCTCAACCCCAAAAACAGCTTCCTCAAAAGTCAATTCCACTCGATACTGCAGGTCGGCGCCTCGCCGAGGGGCATTGCGGGCGCGCCGCGAAGTCCTGGCGAACCCGCCAAAGCCGAACAAATCGCCAAAGATATCGGCAAAATCCGCAAAATTAACGCTGAAATCCGGCATCCCGCCCGCGCCCTGAACGCCAGCGTGACCGAAACGATCATACGCCGCCCGCCGATCTGGATCAGAGAGCACTGCGTACGCCTCATTGATCTCCTTAAAGCGCTCTTCGGCGTCTGGCTCTTTGTTCACGTCTGGGTGATACTGTCGCGCCAGACGCCGGAAGGCAGCTTTCAGATCTTCGTTTGAGGCGTTCCTTTGGACGCCCAAAATTTCGTAATAATCGCGTTGTGTCATATTCTCTCGGGCAGTGAGCCTGCACCCCTGCCCCAACTCTTGAATTCAAACCAGGAGAGTTGAACTAGACGCTGCGGTACTCTCCATCCACCACATCTTCGCCCTCGGGTCCTTGCGATCCACCGCCATCGCCGGGCTGCTCGGGGGTCGGACCAGCCTGCTGATAGGCGGCTGCGCCAATCTGCGAGACGATCTGGTTGAGCGCCTCGGTCTCCTTGCGGATGGTGGCGGCGTCATCGCTGTTCATCACCTGGCGCACCTTGGCAACCTGCTCTTCCACTTTGCCCTTGAGATCGCCGGGCACCTTTTCACCCAAATCACGCAACACCTTCTCGGCAGTGTAAACCGAATTGTCCGCCGCGTTGCGGGTTTCGATCAGTTCCTTCTTGCGCCGGTCTTCCTCGGCGTGTGCCTCGGCTTCCTTGCGCATTCGCTCCACTTCCTTATCGGTCAAGCCGGAGGAGGCGGTGATGGTGATATGCTGGCTGCGGTTGGTGGCTTTGTCCACAGCGGTCACCTTCAGGATGCCATTGGCGTCAATGTCAAAAGTGACCTCAATCTGGGGGATGCCGCGCGGCGCAGGCGGGATGCCATCCAGGATGAACCTGCCCAGCGACTTGTTATCCGCCGCCATCGGTCGTTCTCCCTGCACCACATGAATCTCCACCTGCGATTGGTTGTCGGAGGCGGTGGAGAAAATCTGGCTCTTACGGGTCGGGATGGTAGTGTTGCGCTCAATCATGGCGCTGGCGACCCCACCCAGCGTCTCAACCGACAGGGTCAGCGGGGTCACATCCAGGAGCAAGATATCTTTGACGTCGCCTCCCAGCACGCCAGCCTGGATCGCCGCGCCGATCGCCACCACTTCATCCGGGTTGACGCCCTTATGCGGGTCTTTACCGAACAGCTTGCGTACAGCTTCCTGCACGGCGGGCATACGCGTCATCCCGCCCACCAAAACCACTTCATTAATCTTGGAAGCATCCACATCGGCGTCCTTGAGCGCCTGGCGCACCGGACCCAACGAGCGATCCACCAAATCAGCCGTGAGTTGCTCGAGCTTTGCCCGAGTGATGGTCATCACCAGATGTTTCGGACCGCTGGCGTCGGCGGTGATGTAGGGCAGGTTGATTTCGGTTTGCATCATGGTGGAGAGCTCGATCTTAGCCTTTTCAGCCGCTTCTTTCAGGCGCTGCAGAGCCTGGCGGTCTTGGCGCAAATCGATCATGTTCTCGCGCTTGAACTCATCGGCGATGTAATCAATCAGGCGCATGTCAAAATCGTCGCCGCCCAGGAAGGTATCCCCGCTGGTCGAGCGCACCTGGAACACCCCGTCGCCCACATCCAGAATCGAGATGTCGAAGGTGCCGCCGCCCAAATCGTACACCGCAATCAGCTCATCCTTCTTCTTATCCAGCCCGTAAGCCAGAGAGGACGCCGTCGGCTCGTTGATAATCCGCAGCACCTCCAAGCCGGCGATCTTGCCTGCGTCTTTGGTGGCGTTGCGTTGAGCGTCGTTGAAATAAGCCGGGACGGTGATGACCGCCTGGGTGACCGGCTCGCCCAGGTAAGCTTCTGCATCTCGCTTCAGCTTGCCCAGAATCATCGCCGAAATCTCCGGCGGAGAGTATTCTTTGCCGCCCAAGACCACGCGAATATCGCCATTCGGCGCCTCGGTCACTTTATACGGCACGCGCGCAATCGCTCGCTGCACCTCGGGGTCGTTGTATTTGCGCCCCATGAAGCGCTTGATCGAGAAGATGGTATTCTCCGGGTTGACTACCGCCTGGTTGCGCGCCACGCGACCGATCAGACGTTCGCCGTTCTTGTTGATCGCCACCACCGACGGCACCAGCCGCTCCCCCTCCGCCGAGGGGATGACCACCGGCTCGCCGCCTTCCATCACCGCCACAACCGAGTTGGTTGTGCCCAGGTCAATGCCGATTATTTTTCCCATAACAATTGCCTCCAGATCATTTCATATGCTCGACGGGATGGTTTGTTTAACCCTCCCATTTATGATTTTGTTATTTGGCTACTCTGACCAACGCCGGTCGGAGAACTTTATCTCCCATCACATAACCGTTCTTGACCACCTCGATAATCTGTCCACTTTCATAATGGTCATTATCTTCCTGCGAAATCGCCTCATGCAGGTTGGGGTCAAAGAACTCGCCCTGCGCCTGCATCACGGTCACACCTTCCGCCTCGAGGATGGACAGGAACTTACGATAGACCAGCTCAATCCCTGAGGACCAGGCAGCCGCCTCGCCCTCCTGGGGTTTGTTCTTCAATGCCCGGTCGAGGTCATCCAGCACATCCAGAAAACGCTTGAAGATGCTGGCGGCTGCGTTTTGGTACGCCTGCGCCTGTTCGCGCTCGACCCGTTTTTTATAATTGGCAAAATCCGCCCGCGCTCTCTGCCAGCCATCCAGGTACTCTTGCGCCTTCATCTGGCTCTCGTCCAGGGCAGCCCGCAGACTCTCGGTTTCGTCTGCCTGAACGACCTCGACCGCCTCTTTTTCGTCCTGCATGGGTTGGACATGAGTTTCATCCACAGCTTTCGTTTTTGGGTGATGATGTTTTTGAGCTTGTTTTTCTGTCATGCTACCTCTCATTATGCTCTTGCCTGGTTGCAAGTTTTGATCTCATTTTTCAATGCCTGTTCTTGCCTCATTCGCTGTGCAGGTCCACCACCAGGTCGCTGAGCAACCCGGCGACGAAGCGCACGGTGGAGATGGTTCGCCCATACGCCATGCGAATCGGTCCCAGCACGCCCAGGGCGCCGGTTGCCAAGCCGGGAGCGCCATAGCGCGCCAGCACCATGGAGCAGTCGCGCAGCTCCTCCCAGTTGCCCTCGCCGCCAATCAGCACCTGCACCCCGCCCACGTTGGCGGTCAGCACGGTGCGGCTGAGCAAATCTTCGAGCAGTGTTCGCTCCTCAAGGATGCGCAAGGCTTTGCGTGCCGCCTCTTTCTCCGAAAATTCCGGCTCGGAAAGCACGTGCGCCAGCCCATCGCGATAGACCTCGCCGCTCAAGACGCCTCCGGCGCGGCGCATATCTTCCACAATCAGCTTGAGTATGTCTTGCTCCAGGGCGTCGAAATGCCCCGCCAGCCCGGCGATGCGCTCGCTATCCAGCCCCTGGCAGAGTTCGTTGAGCAGTTTTGCCACGTTGCTCAAGCGCTCCTGCCCCACCGGCTCAGCCAGGGCGAGCATCTGCTGGCGCACATCCCCGCCGGAAAGCACCAAAACCATCAGCACCTGCCGTCCATAAGTGCTGATCAGCTCCAGGTGCTTGAAGTACGCCTGTTCCGGATGGGGGGCGGTCACCAGCGAAGCCGCCTGAGACTGGTGCGCCAAGACAGAAGCCGCCAGTCGCATCCAGCGGTCCACATCGTGCCCCGCCTGGTAGAACTGATGGGCGATGGTGTGCTTGGTGGTGGGCGGCAAATCTGTATGCCCCATCAACTGGCGCACGAAATAGCGATAGCCCTCCTCCGTGGGCACCCGCCCGGCGGAGGTGTGCGGCTGGCGCAGATACCCCTTTTCGGTCAGCGCCATCATCTCGTTGCGCACGGTGGCAGAGCTGACATCCAGGTTGAACTTCTGCACCAGGGTGCCAGATCCAACCGGCTGCGCAGTCTCGATGTACTCCCGTATCACCAGCGCCAGGATCAGTTTTTGGCGTTCCGTCAGTCCATTCATACTCTTTTCGTCAGAATTAGCACTCTCACGAAGAGAGTGCTAAAATTCACAATACCATCATACCACGCCAGGTTGCCTTCGTCAAGAATTAGCCCCACGCGCCTGAAATTTCTGATATTCAATTAACAATTTTAGCCGAAGGGTCGGTTTGACCTGGATATCCAACCCCTGAAGCGTAGCGGCGCAACTGGCGTAAGGCAGCGTTGAAATCCTTCGGATAGGGCGCTTCGATGGTCTGCACCTCCCCACTGCCCGGGTGTGCAAATCGCAACCGGCGGGCGTGCAACGCTGCGCGGCGGATCAGGGCGCACTCGGCGCATCCCGTTTTGCCAAAGCCCGGCTTCAGTTCCGAGAGGTAGAGACCCGGGCTGTCGCCGTAGAGCATATCACCCAGCAGCGGGTGACCGAGCGCCGCCAGGTGGGCGCGAATCTGGTGGGTGCGCCCGGTCTCAGGGCGCGCCTCCACCAGGCTGTAGTTGCTGAAGCGCTCCAGCACCAGCAGGTGAGTCACAGCCGGTTTGCCCCGCACGGCATCCATCACGGTGCGGTGACGGCGGTCGCCATCCACCCGTAGCGGCTGGTCTGCCCTGAATTGCTCCCAATCCGGGCTTCCTACCACCAGAGCGTGGTAGACCTTGCTTACCCGGTGGCTCTCGAACTGGCTGTTCAGCGCACGGTGCGCCTGCGCCGTGCGCGCCAGCAACATCGCCCCGCTGGTCTCTTTATCCAGGCGGTGCACCATCCACAACCGCCCCAGCCCCGCCTCCAGGATGCTCTTGACGTGGGTCGCCTGGGGGTCATAACCATCTGGCAGGCTGGGCAAACCTGGCGGCTTGTTGATCACCAGCAGCAAATCGTCAAGGTACAGGATCAGCTCTTCGGGTTTAATCGTCTTAACCATTCACCGCAGGCGCTTCGCTCGCCAGAGCAGTCGCCTTTTTCTCCTTCACCCGCAGCATGCACATGCCTGCCAGGAGCATGAACAGCGCCGAGAAGATGAACATGATGCGGTAATTGCCGCCGGTCAGATCAATCAGCACGCCCACCACCTGCGGTCCGGCGATGGCGGCGATGCTGGAGGCGAAATAATACAATCCAGTGAACGCCCCGATGCGCGCGTCGCCGCCCACGTCGTACACCATCGGCAGCGAGTTGACGTTGATCAACGCCCAGAAGAAGCCCGCCGGCACCAGCAGCAAAATCAACATGATCTGGTTGCTCACCACCAGCCCGTACAGGAACAACAGAGTCAGCCCGGAGATGCCGATTAAGATAATTCGCCTCTTCCCAAAGCGCGTCGCCAACAGCCCCGAGGGCACGGCGAAGATGACAAACATCAGCGCCAGCCCCGAGGTCAAAATCGCCATGCGCCCCTCGTTGATCCCCAACGAGAACTTGCCGAAGGATGAAATCCACGTCTCCAGGGCGTTATACCCCAGGAACCAGCATAAAATCGCCAGCAGCACCATCAGCCCGGAACGGTCGGAGGCTTGCAGCACCTCTTTAAGGTTCTCAGCAAACCCGCCGCCTTTCTCCCTGGTTGCCTCCTCTGCCGCCATCTGCGGCTCGCGCACGAACAGAAGCACCACCGTGATGGCTGCCAGCAACACCACACTGCCGAAAACGAAGGGCGTCACCCGCCCCAGGGCGTAGAGCGTCCCGCCGATGACGAAGGCGGCGATCGCCCCCAGCCCGCCCATCAGGTTGATCACCCCATTCGCCGTGCTGCGCTGCTGCGCCGGGAACAGGTCGCCCAGCAGGGCGATGGTCGGCGCGCGGAAGATCGCCATCGAGAGGTTGGTGAGCAGGATGGCGAACATGATGCCCATCGGTGAACGCGCCAGCGGCACCAGGATGAAGAAGATCGCCGCCAGCGGCGCGCCCACCAGCATCCACGGTTTGCGCCTGCCCAGACGCGTGCGCGTGTGGTCAGAGCGCTCCCCCACAATCGGCTGCACGAACAGGTTCAGGTAGTTATCCCAGGTCATGATGAAGCCGATCAGCGTGGCGGAGAGGGCAAAGTCGTCTTTCAGGAAGACCGGCACAAAGTTGTTGAAAATAGGCCAGATGAGGCTGATGCCGAAGAAACCAAAGCCGAGCACGAAGGTCTTGCCATAGGGAAAGCGTGTTTTCATCGCGTTGCTCCTTATCGCACCACAGAGTTCACGGAATCCACGGGGTTTTAATATTCAATCCTGCGCGTGCTCTCTGCGGTTAATCCTTTTCTGAACTCTCGTCTTCCAGGCTTGCCAGGAAACGGCGGTCCGCCTCGCTCAGCTCAGCCTTCTCCAGCAAATCAGGTCGGCGCTGCCAGGTGCGCAGCAGCGATTGCTCCCGTCGCCAGCGCGCCACTTTGGCGTGATCGCCCGAGACGAGCACCTCCGGCACACCCCAGCCGCGAAACTCTGCCGGTCTGGTATAGTGCGGGTACTCCAACAAGCCGGAGGCGTGCGAGTCGTCCCACGCCCCCTCTGGATCGCCCAACACGCCGGGCACCAGCCGGGCGATGGCGTCGATCAGTACCAGCGCCGGCAACTCACCGCCCGTCAGCACGTAATCGCCAATGGAAATTTCATCCGTCACCAGGTGCTGGCGGATGCGCTCATCTATCCCCTCGTAACGCCCACAGAGCAACGCCAGGCGCGGCTGCTGCGCCAGCTCCTGCGCCACCTTCTGGGTGAACAGACGCCCCTGCGGGTCGAGCAAAATCACCGGGCAGGCGGGCGGCGACCCCAACACCCCCTCCACTGCGGCGAACACCGGCTCCGGTTTCATCACCATCCCACCTCCGCCGCCGTATGGCTCGTCATCAGTTATATGGTGTTTGTCGTGCGTCCAATCGCGGATATTGTGTAGACTGACCTCCAGCAGTCCCCTCTGCCGGGCGCGCTGCAAGATGCTGGTCTGCAGATACGGCTCGAACACCTCGGGAAACAGGGTGAAGACGTCGAAGCGCAGCATGAGATCATTCTAGCGCATTATTGGCGCGATAGCAATAAGGGGATGGAGACTTGTCGTACTTTGCGCCACAAACCTGACCGGATTATTCCCCGTCGCGGCGTACCGATCCCACGCCTGGGCGCCCTGGCTCTCCACCGGCACGATGGAATCCGACTGCGCCCAGCGTCCCAGGGCAGCGTCGTACCAGCGGGCGTTGAAGAAGGATAAGCCCATGGTCGGTTTAGCCCTCACCCCGGGCTGCAAAGAACGCAGCCCGCCCCTCTCCCGGGTTCGGGAGAGGGGTTTCCACTCCGGCAGGGCAGACCCACAGAATGCGGCACAATCATCGCCGATCACAAACAATATTATCGCGCCGATTTAAAGTCTCTGCATGTTTCGAACGCGCGCCCTCCCTCTCCTGATCTCGGGAGAGGGAGGGCAAGGGTGGGTGAGGGCAGGTTAGCGCGCCTCTTTGTGCTAGATGCAACCAACCCATCTCTGCGACTAAGGAAGCAATTCGATATCCATATACGCGCCCACCTTCTCGCCTGTACCCACATTCTGCCCTATGAAAAAAATCCGAACTGGTGTTGGTTCCTCCATATCCGGTATCCAGGGGATTACTGTCACGTCCATCCCTGGGGGAAATTCATCAGTGGTTGGTAAACGCTCCACAATCTCAGGTCGCTTCATAAAGTTGTCGATTGGTACCCAGCTGTCCTCAACTTTTGCAAATAGTTTGATATAACCTGGGGAAAATTCGATCTGAGAATCAGACAGGTTTTTCACTCTGATTATTAAGAATTCATTATTTTTATGGGAGTTTGCACTCCCACCGATTGGATCCTCGAAAATGATGAAATCTGTATTTATTTTGTCAGTGTTAATATCAATGCCTGGCAAGTCTTTTTTAGATGAGGATGAAGAGCACCCTTGAACCACCAGTATCATAAACAATAGAAGAAAAATGGTTTTACATTGAGGTCTCATAACATCATGCCTTAACGTATCTGATGTACAATTGGTGCCCAGCGATTGCCGGTTGTGGTATTGGCGATAGATACTATCATGGTCACATTTTGATATGGGTAGAACAAGTTTGATGGTCGATTCCCCCCTCCTGGTTGGGTCAGGCTGATATAGCCGCGGCTATTTGCTGAGACAGTACCCAGCCCATAATATCCATCTGGCGGATGTATTGATGGACCAGGTGACACCCGATACGAACCAGTGCCTGGATAAACGCAGGTACCAGTACAATATGGACTCCCGGAGACTTTAAAAGTGGTTTTCATTACCGATATATCCATGTTGGTTGTATTGACCACTTCAAGAGAATCCACTGCGATATTCCCATTAGAATACTCTGCTTGATATGCATATAAAAAGATAGCCTCAGCACCAAACTGAGCCATATAATTCAATACCGTTGCTCCTGTCCCATTGCTGTTGCGCACCGCCACCCGCTGTCCGCCGGCATAATAGTATTTGGTCATCGTCTGCAGGCTGCCGTTCCACTCGAAGTAGTCGCCAATGCACTTCGTCGTCCCCCCGCCTCGGGCTGCATGGTTGTTATTACACCGCTTGATCAGATTGTTCACCAGAAATCGTGCTTAATTCTGCCCAAGTTTAGTCCGAATGAATCCCCGCACGCGCCTGGCTGCCAA